>Ga0210034_1000229_pt1 | contig 65980 bp, 59 predicted proteins | sample CryGeymeta201505_FD_185466 | JGI IMG/M metagenome (GOLD analysis project Ga0210034, IMG submission 185466) | Groundwater microbial communities from Crystal Geyser aquifers in Utah, USA - Crystal Geyser metaG 2015-05 (SPAdes) (version 2) | ecosystem: Environmental > Aquatic > Deep subsurface >... | reverse complement strand
GGGATAGCTTCATATTTGCCAATTAAATTAAAATCTGTTTGAGTTACAGATAAAAACTCAGTATCTAAACCAATATCTAAAACTTCCCAATTAACTGTAAATTTTCCAGTCTCTGGTAAAAAAAACAACAATTTAGGCGAAGCAAAACTTAAGGTATATGATGCCCAAACCACACCTTCATCACTTTCAGGTGGCGCATCTGTTTGCAAGCCTGAAGGAATATCAATAGACAAAGTAAACGCTTTTGAATTTTTAATATGTTTAAACAAGGCTTTAACCCAAGCAATAACGGGTCGGTTAAGACCAATGCCAAAAATAGCGTCAACAATAATATCATCTTGCTGTATTATAGGGAAATCATCTTCATCATTTAAAAGTTCTGGCCAATGTTTGGTCACATTTTTTATACGATCATAATTAATCAAAAAATCCTTAGAACGTTTATCACTGTAATTAACAATATATGTTTTAACAGGATATCCTTCCAGAACCAAATGCCTCGATAAAACCAAACCGTCTCCACCATTATTGCCAATACCACAAAACACATGAATGGGCACTTGTGCGCCTTGCATCCGTGTATGAATCCAATTAAAGATTTGAAGACCTGCTCGTTCCATCAAATCGGTTGAACTTATGTTTTGACGTTCAGTGGTTAACCTATCGCCTTCGTAAATTTGTTCTTTAGAAAATATTTTCATGTATTTAAATAGTTGACTTTAATGCTTACCTGAAATGACCCAAGATAACCTTTCAGCTAGTTTAGATAAAAAGGACTGTTTTAATTTCTGATTGTTGATTTAACTAAATCTGTTCAATAATTATAATTTTTATGAGATAAAATGTAACACAGGTTAAGAATTTTGCAAAAATCAGCCATTTGTTTTTTTATTTAGTTAAAAGTAATATTTTTGATTAGTTTTACATGTTAAAATGAATCTTTTAAATCAAAATAGCATCTATTTTATTTCGTCTTTAACAGACGAAAAGGTTTCTTTTTTTGGAATTACTACAACCAATACCACTACCCTTTGGGGTTACTAATTATTTTCTCTTCGGAACCGTTTTGTAATTTATATAAATTACCCTTTCAAAATTTTTTAATTAAAATTCTAATTCATTTATAATGAAAGTTTTAAAATTTGGCGGAACTTCGGTAGGTTCAGCAAAAAACATCAATAATGTTATTGACATTCTTAATTCCTTAACTGAAAACGACAAGGTACTTTGTGTAGTTTCAGCCGTTGGAGGTATTACCGATAAACTTCTTGCTGCTGGTAACTTAGCAAAAAACAAGGATGCAGGTTATTTAGGCATGATAGCCAATATTAAGGAGATTCATTTCAAAATAGTTAAAGAATTAAACCCTAATCATGGTTCATCTATTGCAAATACCATAGATGGAAAATTTAAAGATCTTGAAAATTTACTGAATGGCATATACTTAATTAATGAGTTGTCTCCAAAAACCTCTGATAAATTAACCAGTTATGGCGAAATGTTATCGTCATTCATTATTGCAGAAACCATGAAAAATCGTGGTATATCTACTGAGTTAAAGAACGCGCAGGAACTCATTATAACCAATTCTAATTTCACAAAGGCAGAAGTTGATTATACCATAACTAATAAAAACATCCAGAATTATTTTAAAACAGTTCAACAAAGTATTACCATTCTACCCGGGTTTATTGCCCATTCAAAAACTGGTGAAAATACTACTTTAGGCAGAGGTGGCTCAGATTTTACCGCAGCCATTCTTGCAGCAGCTTTACGTGTGGAACAACTTGAAATTTGGACCGATGTAAGCGGTATGTTTACTAGCAATCCAAAACTGGTAAAACAGGCGTATCCCATTGAGAAATTGTCGTATCAAGAAGCTATGGAATTGTCTCATTTTGGAGCGAAAGTGTTGTATCCTCCAACGGTACAACCGGTTCTTGATTTAAACATTCCAATCCACATCAAAAATACCTTAGAACCAAAATCAATTGGAACCATTATTTCTAATGACCATATCAATTCTGGCATTCCAGTAAAAGGCATCAGTAATATTAACAATATTGCACTTCTTACACTTCAAGGCAGCGGTATGATTGGTATTCCAGGATTTTCAAAACGCTTATTCGAAACTTTATCACAAGAAAAAATCAATGTTATTTTAATCACACAGGCTTCATCAGAGCATTCTATTTGCATAGGAATTGATGTAAACGATTCAGATGTGGCCAAAACGGCCATTGATAAAACCTTTGAAAATGAAATTGCATTGAATAAAATTGACCCCATAATTGTTGAGACCAATTTATCAATCATCGCACTTATTGGGGATAACATGAAAAATCACCAAGGCATTAGTGGTAAAATGTTCAGTACCTTGGGTAAAAACAACATCAACATCAGGGCAATAGCCCAAGGTGCTTCAGAAAAAAACATATCGGCTGTTATTTTGCAAAGCGATGTTAAAAAAGCCCTTAATTCGCTTCATGAGCAATTTTTTGAAGTTAAAACAAAACAACTCAATGTGTTTATTACAGGCGTTGGTAATGTTGGCGAGAAATTATTGGAACAAATAAAACAGCAAAAAAAGTACCTGAAAGAGACTCTAAAAATCAGTTTGCATGTTGTTGGTTTATCGAACTCACGAACCATGATTTTTGATACAGATGGCATTGATTTGAATACATGGAAAGAGCAATTAAAAGAAGGTGAAAAAGCCAGTCTACATGTTTTTTTTGAAACTGTAAAAACCTTAAATTTAAGAAACAGTATTTTTGTTGACGTTACTGCCAATGATGAAGTAGCTAATTTATATGCCAATTATTTAAGACAAAGTATTGGTGTGGTTGCTTGCAATAAAATTGCATGTTCCAACCCTTATGACCATTACAGTTTATTAAAACGACTGTCTTTAAAATACAATGCACCTTTTCTCTTTGAAACCAATGTTGGTGCTGGATTACCTATCATTGATACTTTAAATAATTTAATTGCTTCAGGAGATAAAATTACCTCTATACAAGCAGTTTTATCGGGAAGCTTAAACTTTGTTTTCAATAATTTTAATGATTCTACTAAGTTTTATGATGTGGTGAAGCAAGCCGCTGCTGAAGGTTATACTGAACCAGATCCAAGAATTGATTTAAGCGGCGTTGATGTTGCCAGAAAAATATTAATTTTAGCTAGGGAAAGTGGATTAAAAATGAATTTGGAAGATATTTCCAATACATCCTTTTTATCAGATTCTGGGGTAAAAAGCAATACCGTTGATGACTTTTATCAAACACTCATTAAAGATGAAGCTCATTATCAAGGGTTATATGCTTCCGCGAAAGCAAAAAACTGTCAGTTAAAATATGTGGCTGAATTAAATCAAGGTAAAGCCCAGGTTGGTCTAAAAGAAATCCCTGAAGGGCATCCATTTTTTAATTTAAAAGGAAAAGATAATATCGTCATGTTTTATACACAACGCTATCCAGAGCAACCTATGATTATTAAAGGCGCAGGCGCAGGCGCCGATGTAACGGCTTCCGGCTTGTTTGCAGATATCATTAGAATTGGAAATTATTAAAAATAGACTTTGAGAATAGAGAAAAAAGAATAAAGACCTTGTAATTTATCTATTTTCTTTCATCTATTTTCTATTATCTGAATAAAAATGAACGAAATAAAAATATTTTCTCCAGCAACCGTCGCAAATGTCTCTTGTGGTTTTGATGTCTTAGGCTTCTGTTTAGATAGTGTTGGTGATGAAATGATTATTAGAAAAACCGATAAAAAAGGCATTTATATCACTAAAATTAAAGGATTCGATTTGCCTTTTGAACCAGAATTAAATGTAGCAGGTGTTTCTGCATTGACCATGTATAAAGCTGCTAAACCAAATTGCGGATTTGAAATTGAAATCTATAAAAAAATAAAACCAGGAAGTGGTATTGGTAGTAGTGCTGCCAGTGCCGTAGGAAGTGTATTTGGTATGAACGAACTTCTTGGAAAACCTTTTAATAAAACAGAATTAACAGCATTTGCTATAAAAGGTGAAGCCTTAGCCAGCAAGTGTGAACATGCTGATAACCTCGCTCCTGCTATGTTTGGAGGGTTTACGTTAGTAAAGAGTTTATCCCCGTTGCAAATACTGGAAATTCCTAGTCCGGATGATTTATACGCCACCATTATCCATCCACAAATTGAAATTAAGACCTCTGAAGCCAGAGCTATTTTGCCAAAAAACATTCCCTTAAGTGATGCCATTACACAATGGGCTAATTTTGGAAGTTTAATACACGCGTTGCATACAAGCAATTTTGCTTTAATTGAAAGTTCACTTCATGATGCCATAGTAGAACCGTATCGAAGTCAATTAATTCCATATTTTATAGAGGTAAAACAAGCGGCATTACAAGCAGGTGCTTTAGGCGCAGGTATATCGGGTTCTGGGCCTTCAATTTTTACTTTAAGTAAAGGTATTGAAACTGCTATAAATGTGGAACAAGCAATGCGTAAAGTTTATTCTAAAACAGCTATAAATTTCGATATTCATATTTCTAAAATTAATAAACAAGGCATTAAAATATTATCATAATTATTTGTCTTTACGAGGTGGAACGATGTAGTAATCTTTTAAATTTAGCAGATTGCTTACATAAACAAAAAAAATACTTCAAAATGACATAAAATTGAAATTATAATGAATTATTACTCTCTAAACAAACAAGCTCCAAATACAACCTTTAAAAATGCCGTTATTAAAGGCTTAGCGCCCGATAAAGGTTTGTACTTTCCAGAAACCATAACACCGCTTCCTCAATCGTTTTGGGATAATTTTGATCATTTATCATATTCTGAGATTGCTTTTGAAGCCATTAAACAATTTGTATCTCCCGAAATTCCCGAACCTGTTTTAAAAACCATTGTTGAAGAAACCTTGTCTTTTGATTTTCCTGTTGTGACATTAAGCGAGAAGATTTCAACCTTAGAATTATTTCATGGTCCAACCATGGCATTTAAAGATGTTGGCGCTCGTTTTATGGCACGTTGCTTGGGTTATTTCAACAAAGAAAATCCCCATGAAGTAACCGTTTTAGTAGCCACATCTGGCGATACTGGAGGCGCTGTTGCTAATGGTTTTTTAGGTGTGAAAGGCGTGAATGTAGTTATTTTATATCCGAGCGGAAAAGTAAGCGATATTCAAGAAAAGCAACTCACCACACTTGGACAAAACATCAAAGCCCTTGAAGTTCAAGGCACCTTCGACGATTGTCAAGCGATGGTAAAAACCGCGTTCTTAGATGAAACTTTAACCAGTAACATGCAATTAACCTCGGCAAATTCCATAAATGTGGCGCGTTGGTTACCTCAGTTATTTTATTTTATGTTTGCTTACAAACAATTGCATAAAAAACACCAAAACATTGTGTTTTCTGTGCCAAGTGGTAATTTTGGGAATATTTGCGCAGGTATGATGGCACAACAATTAGGCTTGCCTATTACTCATTTTGTGGCCTCAAATAACGATAATAATGTGGTTACGCGCTATTTAATTTCTCAGTTATACCAACCAAGACCATCTGTACAAACCATTAGTAATGCCATGGATGTTGGTGCGCCAAGTAACTTTATTCGCATACAGGAAATTTATAAAAACCAATTTGAAACTTTAAAAGAAAATCTGTCGTCTTACAGTTTTTCTGATGAAGAAACTAAAACCGCTTTAAAAGAACTTTACACAGAGTACAATTATGTTGCCGATCCACACGGAGCCGTAGGCTATTTAGGTTGTAAAGCTTTTTTAAAAGAAAACCCAGAAGCGCATTGTGTATTTTTGGAAACGGCGCATCCAACCAAGTTTTTAGACGTTGTTGAAGAAGTCATAAAAGAAAAACAATCCTTACCAGAACAAATTCAATCTGTTATGGGTAAAGACAAAGTAGCTGTTGAAATTTCAACTTATGAAGATTTAAAAGCGTTTTTATTAAACTAATAGCCTTTATGACAACCTTGGTTAAAGCTACTTTGAACGATGTAGAATTGCTTACCAATTTAGGTAAAAAAACTTTTTTGGAAGCTCATGGCATGAGTGCTCCAAAAAAAGATATTGATAACTACGTACACACAAAATTTAGTCAGGAAGTATTCGAAACCGACTTAAACGATTCTAAAAACCATTACACCATTCTGTATCATCATCAAAAACCGGTTGGGTATTCTAAAATTATTTTTAATTGTACGCATCCGAATATTTTCATTGACCAGGTTACCAAATTAGAACGTTTATACCTACTTCAAGAGTTTCATAATTTAAAATTAGGACTTCAACTTTTTAATTTTAACCTTCAGGAGTCCATAAGCAACCATCAAGCAGGCATGTGGCTGTTTGTTTGGGTAGAAAACCAAAAAGCGATTGATTTTTACAAAAGAGCTGGATTTAAAATCATTGGAAATCATGATTTTAAAATTTCCGAAACGCACTCCAATCCTAATCATCACATGTTATTAACCTATTAAAAGATTATGAATTTTACAGACTGGATTGGATTTTTAGGTGTTTTTCAAATACTATTGGCTTATGTATTAAATGTAACTGAAAGAGTTTCAAACAAAAGTTTTATTTTTTTAATACTGAATCTTTCTGGTGCTACTATGGCTTGCATAGCTTCTGTCTTTTTAAACTATTGGCCATTTATCATTTTAGAAGGTATTTGGGCACTCGTGTCTTTATATTCGTTAATGGCTTATTTTAGAAACCGCTAGTGTTTGACTTTGGTAGAAAAAAAGGGTATCTTCGTTTAACTGCTTTGATATGGACTGTTTTTATTGTTTATATCAAAGCATTTAAACGAACTCAAAAACCACTAATCCAAATCTGGCAATTCCAAATGACCTAATGGGCTGGTTTTTTTCATCAACGCTTCAATGGCGTCCGATGTTCGTGGTGCTTCTGCAGATAACACCACAGGACCGTTTTCAGTAATCAACACATCATCTTCAATTCTCACAGCAATGCCCCACCATTTTTTATCGCATGGACTTCCTTCTGGAATATAGATACCTGGTTCAACCGTGATGACCATATTGGCTTTAAAAGGACCATTTAAGTTGGTATCGTGCACATCTAACCCAATGTGGTGAGAAGTACCATGAGGAAAGTATCGTCTGGCTTCATCATCGTTTTTTGCAATGCCTAAAGCCATTAAACCTTCATTAATAACCTGTCTTGCAGCCTCATCGGGTGAATTTTAATGGTTTCCAATAACCGATACGCCAATGCCAGCTTCCTGGGCTTTATAAACCAAATCGTAAATGAGTTTTTGTTCCAGATTGAAAACTCCATTTGCAGGAATGGTTCTGGTAACATCGGCGGTATAACCATGATACTCGGCCCCTAAATCCATCAACACTAAATCATTATCCACTTTAGTTTTGGTATTTTCAATATAATGCAACACACAACCATTATTGCCTGCACCCACAATACTTGGATAGCCTTCGTATTCACTGCCATATTTTTTATATACATACTCATGAATGCCTTGAATTTCTGCTTCAGACATACCTACGTGCATGGCTTTCATAATTTCACGTTGCCCCATGGCAGAAATGCGTACTGCTTTTTTAAGTAAAACCATTTCATCATCTGTCTTTATTTCTCTGAGTCCTGCCATCAATCTCAATAAGGTTTTATGGTCAACCGTTACTTTTTTCTCTTGAATGCTATTGGTATTTTGCTTTAATTCTACATTCATCTGGTTGTTGGTTACAACAGTGGTTTCTGTATAGTTTATTTGTGTTTTAAAGGCTTGAATTAAACTGTATAAATCTGCCTTATCGCGTGTATTGTCTCTATAATCGTCTTTAAAGGCATCAAACATAACCGCGTCAAAATCTGTAAAACGGATGCCATTACTTAAGAAATCTTCACCATTAAAGGCCACTTTAAATCCCAGTTGTTGTTTGGCACCTTCAATGCCCAGTCGTTTGCCTGTCCATTGTTCTGCTAATTCATTTCGTTTTTGAACATAAAGCAACTCGTTATAGGGATCCCCTTTGTCATTGGTTTGATTTTCTGAAAAAACAACCAATACGGCATGAGGTTCTTTATAACCTGTTAAATAATAAAAATCAGGATTTTGATGATACACATAATCTACATCATTGGCTCTGTTTCTAACGGCATTTGCAAAAAAAACAGCAACCGTGTTTTTAGGCATGCTTGCACGTAAGGCTTCCCTTCTATTCTTATGAAATTCAGAAGACAAATAATCTTTAGGTGTTCCATCCTGGGCGGAAATTAAGATTGAAATGAACAGAAAACAAATAAGGCTTAAAACGTTTTTCATGGGTTGGTTTTTTTATATGGCTGAAAAAATAACAAATATTGAAATAATATGAATTTAAATTAACAAATAATTATCCTGCAAGAGAGATAAAAAAGTATAAAATATTTGTACGTTTGCCAATCAAAATATTATCCTAATAAGAATGAAAAATACAGCTTTAACATTTACACATGAAGCTTTAGGAGCCAAAATGGTACCTTTTGCTGGTTTTAATATGCCTGTACAGTATGAAGGCGTCAACGCAGAGCATGAAACGGTTAGAAACGCAGTTGGAGTGTTTGACGTTTCGCATATGGGTGAATTTTTAATTGAAGGGGAACATGCTTTGGAATTGATTCAAAAAGTAACCAGTAACGATGCTTCTAAATTAACCATAGGAAAAGCACAATACAGTTGTTTGCCAAATGACAATGGTGGCATTGTGGATGATTTGATTGTTTATAAAGTAAAAGAATTAACCTATTTATTGGTGGTGAACGCCAGCAATATTGAAAAAGACTGGAACTGGATTCAATCAAAAAACGATGTTGGTGCAATCATGAGAAATCTTTCTGATGAGTATTCACTATTAGCCATACAAGGGCCAAAAGCTGTGGAAGCCATGCAATCGTTGTCTAGTCATGATTTAGCTGCCATTCCATTTTACCATTTTATAGTAGGTGATTTTGCAGGCATTGAACACGTTATTATTTCTGCAACAGGGTACACTGGAAGCGGTGGATTTGAAATTTATTGTAAAAACAATGAAGTTAAACAAGTTTGGGACAAGGTTTTTGAGGCCGGTGCTTCTTATGGAATTAAGCCTATAGGATTGGCTGCTCGTGATACTTTACGATTGGAAATGGGCTATTGTTTATACGGCAATGATATTGATGATACCACATCACCCCTGGAAGCCGGTTTAGGATGGATTACGAAATTTTCTAAAAAATTCACCAACTCAGAAGCTTTAGAAATAGAAAAACTACAAGGATCAAAACGCAAATTAGTGGCTTTTGAGTTGGACGAACGTGGTGTACCACGGCATGGTTATGATATTGTTGACGGAAACGGACATAACATTGGAGAAGTTACCTCTGGAACCATGTCGCCTAGTTTAGGAAAAGGCATTGGTTTAGGATATGTAACAACCGCTTTTTCAGATGTAAATAGTAAAATTTACATACAAATTCGTAAAAATGCCATTTCTGCAACGGTCGTAAAATTGCCTTTTTTTAAGAAATAATATGCGTAATTTTCAACCAATTCTTAAGGATATTTATGCCTCGGTCATGGCGACCAAAGACAAAGGTACTGTTGCCTCATACATTCCTGAATTGGCTATTGTTGACAAACAGAATTTTGGTATTCATTTGCGCACTTTAGATGGATATGAATATGCCATTGGCAATTATAATAAGCCGTTTTCTATCCAAAGTATTTCAAAAGTGTTATCGCTAACAAAAGCTACTTCTATAATAGGAAATAATATTTTAAAACGTGTTGGTGTAGAACCTTCTGGTCACCCATTTAACCAATTGGCCTTATTGGAGATTGAAAATGGTATTCCTCGAAATCCTTTTATAAATGCGGGTGCTATTGTAATTGCCGATATATTGGTGTCTCGATTAGAAAACCCAAAGCAAGATTTTCTGAATTTTGTAAGAGGCATCACTAATGATGTTTCTATACATTACAACGAATCGGTAGCTCATTCAGAAAAAGTAACAGGTTTTAAAAATTATGCCGCCGCAAATCTTTTAAAATCGTTTGGGAATCTTGAAAATGATGTCGAAGTTGTTTTAGATTTTTATTTCCATCAATGTTCTATTGAAATGTCTTGCAGTCAGTTATCTAAAGCCTTTTTTTTGTTTGCCAATAAAGGGAAATGTTTACAAAATGTGCTTCACCTTACCGAAAGCCAGATAAAACGTATCAATGCGCTTATGCTAACCTGTGGGTTTTATGACGAAGCTGGAGAGTTTGCTTTTGAAGTTGGCTTACCTGGAAAAAGTGGTGTTGGTGGCGGTATTGTAGCATTGCTTCCAAATAATTTCATCATTACTACTTGGTCGCCTGGACTGAATATTAACGGAAATTCTAAACTTGGCATGCATGCTTTAGAACAATTTACCACAAAAACACAGCTGTCTATTTTCTAGAAAATTTCAGTCTATGGTATGAATGAAAAAGAAGGTAAACATAGAATATTAATTTTAGGTGCCAGTGGTTTTTTGGGTGCTGCACTGTATAAAGAACTTTGCCCCTATTTTAAAACCTTTGGAACCTATCATACCGATAACCTAAGCCTGAGTAAAAACAATCAGTTTTTTCAATATAACCTAGAGGAAGATGATGTCTTTGAAATTCTAGACATTGTTAAACCTACCATCATAATTTCATCGTTACGAGGCAATTTTTCAGCACAAATTATTGTTCATAATCATCTTGTGGAGTATATCTCTTCAAATCTCTGCAAGCTTATTTTCTTATCATCAGCCAATGTGTTTGATGCGTATAGTAAATACCCAAGTTATGAGCATGATAAAACTCTAAGTCATAGTATTTATGGTCATTTCAAAATAAAAATTGAAAACATGCTTTTGCGTTTGCCAAAAAAGAAAACGGCAATTATAAGGTTGCCCATGGTATTTGGAACACAATCACCCAGAATGAATAAAATCATTCAAAGTTTAAAAGATAATTCTCCTATTGAAGTCTTTCCAAATCTTATTATGAATGTGACTAACTATTCAAAAGTATGTCAACAAATCCATTATATTATAAATAGAAATAAGTTTGGCGTTTTTCATTTGGGAAGTAACGATTTAGTGCATCATGATGATTTTATTAAAGATATTGTTGAGTCTTTGGGGATTATCAACGCTATTTTCAAAAAAGTTTACACCACCAATGATGAGCGTTATTTAGCCGTTTTACCAAAAGAAAATTTATTACCAAAACATTTGCAAATACAAAGTCAGCAAATTTTAAACGACCTTAAATTATAATTGATTTTAACAAGCCAAATGAGTAAATTAGTAACTTAGCCATTTAAATAAAGAGAGCCATGAATAAACTTTCAGAACAAGAAATTGAAACCAGATTATTAAGATTTCCAGATTGGGAATATTATGATGATGCTTTACACGCAGAATTTGAATTTGAGAATTTTAAAGACTGCTTTAGTGCCATGAGTAGAATCGCGTTTGAATGCGAAGCCTTAAATCATCATCCAGATTGGTCAAACACATACAATGTACTCACCATTTCACTCTCGACACATTCGGCACATGGTGTTACAGAATTAGACTTTAAATTGGCCGAAGCCATAGAAACGATTGTTGAACCTGAAGAAGACTAAAAGCATTAAAAAGGCCATTGACTTTAGCCGTTGTTAGCTATATAAGATTATTATCATTTAAAGGCATTTCATTTTTTAGAAATTGTTAAATTTGCTACCAATATAAAAACCATTTTGATCTTAAACTTTTTAACTTTAAACTAAAATTATGGGAAGAGCTTTTGAATTTAGAAAAGCACGTAAAATGAAGCGTTGGTCGGCCATGAGCAAAGCTTTTACACGCATTGGAAAAGATATTGTCATGGCGGTAAAAGAAGGCGGTCCAGACCCAGCAAGCAATTCGCGGTTAAGAGCTGTTATACAAAATGCTAAGTCGGTAAATATGCCGAAAGATAATGTAGAACGTGCCATAAAAAAAGCAAGTGATAAAACCCAAGGCGATTACAAAGAAGTGATATTTGAAGGTTATGCACCTCATGGCATAGCCATTTTGGTTGAAACTGCTACCGATAATAATACCAGAACGGTTGCAAATGTTAGAAGTTATTTTAATAAATGCGATGGTAGTTTAGGAACTTCTGGTTCGGTGGTTTTTATGTTTGACCATACCTGCAATTTCAGAATCAATGCTGAAGGATTGGATGCTGAAGAAGTTGAATTGGAATTTATTGATTATGGGGCTGAAGAAGTTTTTGCTGATGATGATGGTATTTTAATATATGCTCCTTTTGAAAGTTTTGGTGCTATCCAGTCTGCTTTAGAAGAAAAAGGCATTGAAATATTATCTTCAGGTTTTGAAAGAATTCCACAAGTTACTAAACAATTAAGCCCGGAACAAGCTGCAGATGTTGAAAAATTGTTAGAAAAACTTGAAGAAGATGATGATGTACAGTATGTATATCATACCATGCAAGAAACAGAAGATTAAAAATATCAATGTTAAACAGATTTAATTTAAGAGGGTTTTTGCCCTCTTTTTTTTTGCATATTTTTTTAATACCTTTCCTTTTTAAAGAATCTAATCTATACTTTCATTAATAAACTAAAAACTATTATTAACAGCTCATTTTAAAAATATTTATATGCAATTTCCAAATAAAAAATTAATCGTAGCTTTTACTTTTTGTTGTTCCATTTTTTTCTCATTGGCTCAAAATCATGGGGAAAGATTGGAGTCTTTGGATGTTATTCATTATAAATTTAGTCTGACATTAACAGATGATTCTAATGACATTAAAGCCATTGCAGAAGTAAAAATTCAATTCAAAAAAAACATGACTAGCTTTTACCTTGATTTAGTTGGAAAACAAAGCGATAATTTTGGCATGACAGTGACTTCTGTTTTTGAAAACAATCAACCAATTGCATTCACTCAAAAGAACAATCAATTAGTACTAAATCCCGTTGCAACTTCTACTAACACCATAAAAACATTTATTATAACCTATAACGGAATTCCTGAAGATGGCTTAATCATTTCAAAAAACAAATATGGAGACCGGACATTTTTTGGTGATAATTGGCCTGACAGGGCTAAAAATTGGATTCCAGTGGTTGATCATCCATCAGATAAATCAACCGTAGAATGGGCTATTACAGCACCTTTGCATTATCAGGTAATAGGGAACGGATTAATGGTAGAGCGCACCAATTTAAACGACAAAACGAGCCTAACCCGTTGGAAAATGAACACACCAATACCTACAAAAGTGATGGTTATTGGCGTGGCGCGTTTTGCTGTAGAACATTTAGAAAGTATTTACAATATCCCAGTATCTTCATGGGTTTATCCTCAAGATAGAGATTATGGCTTTAAAGACTATGCCTTGGCTTTACCCGTTTTAGATTTCATGATTAATCTTGTAGGTTCTTATCCATTTAAAAAACTTGCCAATGTGCAATCCAAAACGCTTTATGGTGGCATGGAGAATGCTGGTAACATTTTTTACAATGAGAACAGTGTAACAGGTCATGGAGATTATGAAGCCGTTATAGCTCACGAAATTGCTCACCAATGGTTTGGGGATTCTGCATCAGAGTTAAACTGGCACCACGTTTGGCTAAGTGAAGGTTTTGCTACCTACTTTGAAAATTTATTTTATGAAAACAGATATGGACGAGATTCTTTTGTAAACAAATTAGATGAAGACAGACAAAAAGCTGTAAGGTATTCAAAACAAAGCCAATCGCCTATTGTTGATACCACCATTACTGATTATTTACAATTGTTGAGTCCGAATACCTACGAGAAAGCCAGTTGGGTTTTGCATATGTTGCGAAGAGAACTTGGTGATGATTTGTTTTTTAAAGGCATAAAAAAATATTACGACACTTATAAATATAGTAATGCCTTATCTATAGATTTTCAGCATATTATGGAAGAAACCTCAGGTAAAGATTTAAATAGTTTTTTTAAGCAATGGCTCTATCAATCTGGTCATCCTAAGCTTGATATTTCATGGAGTAGGCATGACGATTTAAGTATTGAAATTAAGCAAATTCAAGAAAACCTTTTCTATTTTCCTATGGATATAAAGATTAATTTTGAAGATGGAAGTACTTCTGTAGAAGCTATAAACGTATCCGGTAAAAATCAAAAATTCAATATTAATACTTCTAAAAAAATCATTTCCATAGAACCAGATCCAAACACTTGGTTATTTTTTGAATTGAACGCTTTAAAGCAGATTTGAATATTTTAATTATATGATAAATGTCAAGTTTTAGTCAATTCAAAATTGATAATTTTATGTTATAAAAATTATAACCTTTTTTATATACAATGAATAAAATATTCTTTACAACATTAATCTTGTGTTCAATTTTGATGGTTTCCTGTAAAAAACAAGAAACAAAAGAAATCTTAACAAAAACTGAAACCCATAAACATTGGAGTTACGAAGGGGAAACTTCTCCTGATCATTGGTTAGAAATTGAAAAAAACTCAGATTGTGGTGGAACAAGACAGTCTCCTATAAACATTATTGACATAAACACCATTTCTGTTGATTCTGCGAGTACCTTAAAAATTCATTACTCATCAAAAACCGTCTTAAATAAAGTAGAAAACAATGGTCACTCAGTTCAGTTTGATTTTAACTTAGGAGATTCAATATCTCATTTAAACAAGATTTATCATTTAAAACAAATACATTTCCATGAACCTTCAGAGCATACTATTAATGGTGTTAAATATCCCATTGAGATTCATTTAGTTCATCAAAGCGATGATAAAAAAGTGACTGTTATGGGTATATTATGTGTAGAAGGACAAGAAAGTAAGCTCTTTGAATTCTTTGAAGGTTATTTACCAATTAAACAAGGAGAACATAAAGACATTAATAAAATTATAAATCTAGCTGATTTATTTCCTGTTGATAAATCTTTTTATTCATACAACGGTTCTTTAACCACGCCACCTTGTACTGAAAACGTAAATTGGATAGTTTACAAACAACCTATCATCATTTCGTTAGAAGAAGTTTTAAAACTTAAAAGCAATATGCCCATAAATAACTATAGAAATGAACAAGCAATAAACGGTAGGAAAATATATTACAATTATTAAAACCTTTATTTATTTTTTACATAAATCAATTTAAACCTACCATTGCTTTGGTCTCTTTGTTCCATTTCAAAAGCATCTAAAGATTTAAATAGTGGCGTTAGTTTTTCAAAACCAAAGTTTCTGGCGTCAAAATTTGGTTGCTTTTTAAGTATTAAAGAGCCTACATCACCCAAAAAAGCCCAGCCATCTTCATCTGCAGCATCTGATACTGAATTTTGAAGCATTCTAATCACTTTTGGTGTAATGTTATAAAGATTTGCCTTTTTGGTTTTTCCATCACTATCTGGCTTTTCGGTATTAGGATTTAAAATCTCGAGATAGATAAATTTATCACAAGCCACAATAAATGGATCCGGAGTTTTCTTTTCTCCTATTCCAAAAACTTGCAATCCTGCTTCTCTTAAACGCGTTGCCAACTTAGTAAAATCACTATCCGATGATGCTAAACAAAATGCATCTACTTTATTAGAGTATAAAATATCCATGGCGTCTATAATCATCGCCGAATCGGTTGCATTTTTACCTGTTGTATAACTGTATTGTTGCACCGGACTTATGGCATTTTCAAGCAAAACATTTTTCCATTTTGCTAAATGAGGTTTTGTCCAATCTCCATAAATTCTTTTTATGGTTGGTGTGCCGTACTTAGCTATTTCTTCCATCATTTCCTTGATGTATTTTGAAGGTATATTATCTCCATCAATTAAAACGGCTATTTTAAAATCTTTTATCATAGATGTTAAAGGTACAGAAAAAACAGTGATTCTTTCAATTAATTTATATGATTTATAAGATAGTTACATCAATAGAAAATAGTACTTCCATGGCTTATTAACAACATCCAATAAACTTATAATTATTCTATAAGACCTTAAATTTTTAAGAATTAATAGAAAACTACTGAAGATTTATGCCTTATTAATGTCATTTGGTTTAACATGAATATCCATTTGAGGAAACGGAATTAAAATGTTGTTTTCATTAAATTTTCTATGGATGATGATTCTAATATCGCTTTTTACTTTTTCAATTCTAAAAATATTTTTACTAAAGAAAAACAGTTGAAAATCTAAAGACGAATTCCCGAAATTTATTAACCTAGCATCAATTAATTCTCGATTCGAAATTTGTGGATGTTCTATGGCGCTTTCCTCTAATATTTTAATCACCAAATCTACATCACTTCCATAAGCAACTCCCACATCAATTTTAAAGCGTGTTTTTTTTGTTTGATGACTCCAGTTTATAACCTTACTAGTTGCGATTAAAGAATTAGGGATGATAATGGATATATCATCTCTGTTACTTCCTTTTGAAGTTCTTATCCCAATGTCATGAATCTTAACAATATCACCATCGATTTCTAAAACATCTCCAATTTTAATAGAACGTTCGGAAAGCAATATAACACCCGAAATAATATCATTAAAGGTTTGTTGCAACCCTAGCCCTATTCCTACAAGTAAGGCTGCAGAACCGGCTAAAAGCAAGGTTATTTTTACGCCTAATGATTCTAATAAAAACACAAAAGCAATAATCCAAACCAAATATTTTATTATTTGAAATAAGGCGAATGTATTGCCTTCATCAACCTTTCCTTCTTGAAACCTTTTATATATTCCCTTTTTAACAAGCCATAAAAACACATGGGTTAACAGAAGAATGAACAAGACAATAATAACTTTCTTAACCTTTATGTTAAAATCACCATAGCTAAAGATTACAAAATCCAAAATACTTTTTATAGTTTCCAAAATAGTTTTATGGGTGTTTATTGCATCAAGAGTAGTCAGGAATTTTACCCTTTACGCCTTTGTAAAAATTATGCATAAATTCAAAATCTTTTTTAATATCGTCTGTAGGATAAAATGGCTTTGAAATGTTGTTTTGTTTATTTTCAAAATCTAATGTAAACATGATGATGGGCACCTTGGCTGTTTTGGCAATATAATAAAAACCTGTTCTCCATGTATCTACTTTTTTTCTGGTGCCTTCTGGAGACATTGCCATTCTAAATTCGCGCTTTTCTTTAAAAAGATTTGCTATAGCCTGAACTTTATTTTCATTCGTATGTCTATCAATTGGCGCACCGCCTAAAGCCCTAAAGAGCCAACCTACAGGAAAAACAAACAATTCTTTTTTTCCAACAAAGTTTGTTTTAACATCTAAAACAGATCTTAATAAAACCCCTATATAGAAATCGTGCCAACTAGTATGAGGGGCTGCAATAATAACGGCTTTTTTAATATCGCCTTTTGAAAAGTCTTTGTTTCCAACAACCGTCCAGCCTAAAACTTTAAAATAAATAAATTTAGCGAGCCATTGCATATTACATTTTTTGATAAAGACTTTTTAGCTTTTCTCTGGTAATTCTTTTTTTCCAGTTTTTACCTATGGCATTTTCCCAAAGTGGTTCTAAACTTAATGAAATATTAATCATAATGTCTAATTCCGAATCGTCTAAATTAGCACAAATCCCTTTAGGAAGTTCTATATGGTGCTTCTTTTTCATGGCTTTGAAAAGTTTAACACCTTCAGGATAAAATTCTTCCAAATGGTCAAAAACAATGCAATTACCAATGCCATGTTTGGTGCCTAATAAGTAAGACAATCCATAGCTCATAGCATGTGCCACCCCAACTTGTGAATAGGCGATGCTCATACCTCCATGCCAAGAGGCCATCATGAGTTTATCTTGAGCCTCATGCTCTGTTAAATGGTCTTCTAAGAATATTTCTTTACAGAGTTCAAAAGCCATATCGCCATAACTTTTACTAAAAGCATTTAAATAAGACCCTTTTAAAGACTCCACACAATGAATAAAGCAATCCATACCTGTGTAGAACCATTGATTTGTAGGCACGCCTTGTGTAAGTTCTGGATCTAAGATAACCTGATCAAAAGGTGTGAAATCTGAATTTATTCCTAATTTCATGTCCGGACCTGTAAGTACGGTCGTTCTTGAAACTTCTGCACCGGTTCCTGATATGGTAGGGATTCCCACATGATATATTGCTGGATTTTTAACTAAATCCCAACCTTGATAATCCTTTGTTTCGCCTTCATTGGTAAGCATTATGGCAACAGCTTTTGCTAAATCTAAAAGCGTACCACCACCAATTCCAATAACACCAGAAGTTTTTTGTTTGGAGGTTAGTATAATATCTTCAACCAAGGCATCTACCTGAGAAGTTTTGGGTTCCTCATTAGTGGATATAAAAATTAATCTATCATCATAAGACAATGGGATTCTTGAAGTTAACCATGCATTGCCTTTAAAAACATCATCTACCAAAAAAATAAAAGGCGCATGAATGTTAAAGCGCTTTGGATATATTATTTCGCTTAACTGATTGAAACTACCTCTGCCAAAAATAACCCTTGGCACCATGGGAAAGTTTTTATAACTCATTTAATATATTTTCTTTTATTAACATTAAAAATAGCGTCCATATAAACGTTATTTATTTAAAAAATATTGAAATTTTTCTGAAAACAACCCAATATCATATCCATCAACTAAAGCATGATTTGCATTTATGGAAACATTCATTATCATATCCTTAGAAGTTTTTACAGCTTTACCAAACGCCAGTTTAGGAACAGAATCTTGTGTTTTTGAAACGGGCTCTTTGTGACCAGTAAAATTCAACCATGGCAGGGCAGAACAATGAATACAATCTAACCCATTTTTTGGTGGATATAATTCGTAAGATGCATTGATTCTTTCTTTTTCTTTTTCAATATTTTGTACAAAAATACTTAAATCACTATGGAAATCAATGAATGAAAATCCGAAGGTATTATCTGCTCTCATAATGGTGGCCGAAGCATGAATGGTATCAAACTCAACAACGTCATTTTCTAAAATGCGTAATTTTAAAGCTTTAACCTCATTGATGGCTTTCAAACAATCATGTAAATATGTAGCAAAAAAACTTATATTATTTTCTTTTGAAAATTGATAAGTACTCATAACATTAAACGGAATGGTTACCGCAAAATAAGGATCTAATAATCCTGAGAAATGCTCAAAATGCTGTTTTCTATTCCAAGTATTAATGTTTAAAACCTTCATACTAATTCAAAAAATTTAATACATCCCTTAAACTGCTCACCGTTTTATAGGTTTTCCCATTGGTTTCATTTTCAGTAACTAGCTCGTGCGCCCAAGTGGTATGAAAGGGTACATGTATGGCATGAGCTTTTAGGTTTACCAGTGGTAAAATGTCTGATTTTAAAGAGTTTCCAATCATTAAAAATTCTGATGATTTAATATCTAGATGATTTAAAAGTTTTGAATAATTGGCATCTTGTTTATCGCTCATGACTTCAATATGATGAAAATAATTTGTTAACCCAGATTTTTCAAGTTTGCGTTCCTGATCTAATAAATCGCCTTTGGTTGCTAATATCAATCGATACTTTTTGGATAGTGTTTTAAGAACTTCTTCAACGCCATCCAATAATTCAACAGGTTTTTCCAGCATGTTTTTTCCTATATCCAATATGGATTGAATGGTTTTTTGCGATACATTATAATTAGAAATTTCTAAAGCCATTTCTACCATAGATAACGCAAAAGCTTTAACGCCATAACCGTACAATGGAAGGTTTTTCATTTCCATTTTAAACAGTTCTTGGTCTGTCTTGTTAGGTGTTTCATAGGCTTTCATTAACTCGCAAAACTCAATTTCGGCTTCCCTAAAATAGGTTTCATTCACCCATAAGGTATCATCGGCATCAAACCCAATAACTTTAATGTGCTGATAGTCTATTTCCATAATTTTTTTGCACGTTCTAAATCTTCAGGCGTATCAATTTCAACCCCTTGAACATCTGTTTCAACCATTTTTATACGTTTACCATATTCTAAATATCGGATGCATTCAATTTTTTCAGAAGCTTCCAATGTTAACATGGGTAGATGATAAAAGTCAAGAATAGCCTCTTTTCTAAAGGCATAAACCCCTTTATGTTTGAAATATTTAACATCTACATTTTTATCTCTTGGATATGGAATGGGACTTCTTGAAAAATATAAAGCGAAATTATTTTGATCCACAATAACCTTAACGGTGTTAGGATTACTAATCTCTTCCCAATCTGTTATTTGAACCATTAAAGAGGCTAAATCAATCTTTTTGTCGTGGTCATCTTTAAAAACCTCAATCAATTTTTTTAATGATGCTGCTTCAGTAAATGGCTCGTCACCTTGAACATTAATAACGATGTCGATATCTAAAAATTCAACGGCTTCGGCAATTCTATCACTGCCACATTCGTGCTCTTTTAGGCTCATCATGGCTTTACCTCCATGCGATACAATTTCATCGTAAATGATGTGGCTGTCTGTTACTACGATAACATCATCAAATAAGTTTGTGGCAACCGTGGCTTCATAGGTTCTTAATATAACGCTTTTACCACCTAGGTCTTGCATTAATTTTCCTGGAAAACGAGAAGCACTATAACGTGCCGGAATCATTGATATTATCTTCATGTATTACTAAATCAAATCCTTTTCAAAAATATGATAATTATTAAGAATCTATCCTTTAGAATTTGTAAACTTTTTATAAAATTTAAAAATGATGAGAAAAATAACGAGTACTAAAATGATAGCTAAAACAGGAAAGATAATAGATACTAATGACATTAAAATGGAGGTTCCAGTTTCAACAGTTGATATTACTGGATTTCCAATACCACCAGTTGTAACCGTTGATGTAAGTCTGGCGGCACTTGAGGTTCCTGCAATAGCTGCCGCAGTGCCTCCGCCAGCAATGATGGCTAATGCCCAGGTGATTTCTGGGCTTAAATCTGCCACGGTTGATAACATAATCATGGTTCCTGCCAAAGCGGCCAATGGTACTGCAATACTATCCAATAAATTATCTACATACGGAATAAAATATGCGAAAATCTCCACTATGGTTGCCACGCCTAATATCAAGAGAGCAGAAAGACTTCCTATCCATTGCCATGATTCATTTAACTCTAAAATGTTGAAATAAGATGCTAAACTTAAAGCAAACAAAGGCAAAAATAATCGAAAGCCCACAGAAGCTGCTAAGCCTATACCTAGACAAATGCTAATAATAGATTCTAAATTCATATTTTAAATATAATCAAAAAATTATTCCTCAAAAAATTCATCTTTAAAACCAATTAAATACAGTTTTTCTTTGGCTCTGGTTATGGCTGTATAAAGCCATCTCAAATATTCTTTATCTATGCCATTGGGTAAATAAGGCTGTTCTACAAAAACCGTATGCCATTGTCCACCTTGAGACTTATGACAAGTTATTGCGTATGAAAATTTAACTTGCAAGGCATTAAAGTATTTATTGTTTTTTACTTTTAAAAACTTCCGGTATTTACTGGTCTCAGATTCGTAATCCATCATGACTTCTTGGTATAATCTATTGGAATCTTCAAAAGTTAGTGAGGGCGCTTCAGATTCTATGGTATTGAGCAGTAACACGGTTTCAAAAGGCTGCATTTTAGGATAATCAACCATTCTCACCTTTACTTCAGCAAAACGAAACCCGTATAAGTCAATGATATTGAAGATTTCCAGCACTTGAATAATGTCGCCATTTGCTATAAAACCAGCTTCTGTTGTGGGCTTAATCCAGAAATAATTATTTTTAACCACCATAATGTAATCGCCCGGTGTTATTTCATTTTCATTAAATAAAATTCGCTCTCTAATATTTTTATTGTACAAATTGGCTCGCTTATTACTTCTTACAATAATAGTGGTTTCTTCATTTCCTAAACTGCTGTAAGCATCGTTAATAGAATCCATGACTTCTTGACCATCCATTAACCTAACAATATCTTTAAAATTATTTAAAAAGAATTTAAAAGAATCCGGATCTGTTTTTAATAGCGCTTCGCGTAAAACCGTGGCATTTGCTAAAATACCTGAGTCAAATTCCTGCCTAACAACTTCATCAAGTTCCATTTTAATAACCTCTTTATTGTAATTTAAACTAAGAGAATCTTCATTTAAAGCTGGACTCAAATCTAATTTAACAGGCGGCAATTGAGCTGTATCACCAATTAAAAGAAGTTTGCATTGATAACCAGAATACACATATTGCATTAAATCATCTAATAGCGATCCGTTTTCAAATAATTTAGAATCTCCAGGAGTATCTGGAATCATGGAAGCTTCGTCCACTATAAACAAGGTGTTTTTATGTTTGTTAGGTTGTAAAACAAAAGATACACCACCATTTTTTTCTTTTTTTGGAAAATAAATTTTTTTATGAATTGTAAACGCTTCTTTCCCTGAATAATTAGAAATAACTTTAGCTGCTCTTCCTGTTGGAGCCATTAAAACGGCACTTTTTTTTACCTTCCATAAATTAGCGACAATCGTGCTTACAATGGTGGTTTTTCCAGTTCCTGCATATCCTTTTAACAGATATAAAGCATTCGACTGCTTATTAAAAATAAATTCAGATAACTGATTTAAGACAATATTTTGTTTAAGGGTTGGTTGAAATGGAAATTGCTGTTTTATAAGTGAATAAAATTCTGAAGAGGTCATTTATTGTCTTAATATTATAAATTATTCAAAGATAGAAATGATTTTTACTCTCATTGGTTTTTGCGATTAAAAAAAAATTGTAGATTTGCGTAATTCCATTAATTAAAAATTAATAAATAAACTTACTATGTTTAAAATAATTCTTATTGCAGTAGTTGTAATTCTAGTTACAATTGGTTTGGTTAAGCTAGTTGACAAATTTATTCCTTCAAAATTTAAACCCATTTTAATCATAGTGCTTTGGGTTGTTATAGGGTTTTTAGGCTATCAAACTTTTATGTCAGTTTATGAGCCTATTCAATTTAATAAGATAAAGAATAAGCGTTATGCTCAGGTTATAACCAATTTAATTGATATTAGAGATGCTCAATTAGCACATAGACAAGTTACAGGCAAATTTGCTGATAACTTTGACAACCTAGTTAAGTTTATTGATACAGCACAATTTACCATTACACAAAGACGTGATTCTACGATTATTGACCTTGAAGCAACCAAACGATTTGGTGGTGTAACTACAACAAAAGAAATCATTGTAGTGGATACTTTAGGATTTGTACCTGTAAAAGACTCCTTATTTAAAACATCAACCCGATATAAAACCATGATGAATGTTCCTGTAGGACAAGAAGGTGCTAAATTTGAATTGAAAGCTGGTATTTTAGAACAAAATGAAGTTAAAATACCTGTCTTTGAAGCCAAAGTAAAAAAAGATATTATTCTGTTTGATCAGCCTAGAGATTTAGTAATTCAAGAAAATCAGGTAGTTTCTGTGGATGGTGTTAATGGCAATGCTTTAAAAGTTGGTTCTATGGATGAAGTCAATACCACTGGGAACTGGCCAAAAACTTATGGCGCAAACGATTAAAAATTCAGATATAAACAATCATCAAGAGTTGTCCATTCAAGTAAGTTTGAGTGGACTTTCTTTTTGTATTCTACAAAGAGATTCTAATACCATTTCCATTATAAAACACATTGAGTTTGAAAAAAAACTTAATCCTTTTGACGCCTTAGATAGGATTAAACATGTTTTTAATACTGAAGATGCTTTAAAAAATAATTTTAAATCCGTTCACGTAACGCATGTTAATGAATTATCAACGTTAGTTCCAAAAGCACTATTCAATGAAGACAACCTTGCAGATTATTTAAAGTTTAATTCTAAAATTTTAAAAACAGACTTTATAACTTTTGATGAGATTGCTTTAAATGATAGTGTTAATGTATATGTACCCTATGTAAATATCAATAATTTTATTTATGACACTTTTGGAAGTTTTACATACAAACATTTTTCAACGATATTAATAGAAAACATTTTAGCCATTGATAAAAATTCAGAATCGCAAAAAGTGTATGTACATGTAGAATCCAATCATTTTGAAATTGTAATCTTGGACAAGGGAAACCTTATTATATATAATACCTTTGAGTACTCTAACGAGGAAGATTTTATGTATTACTTATTATTTACCATTGAGCAGTTACAATTAAATCCTGAAACCATTAAGGTCTTATTTTTAGGTCAAATTAAAAAAGAAGACCCACTTTATAAAATAGCCTATCAATATATTAGACATATTGGTTTTTCCGACAAACAAGATAGCTATATTTACAAAAATAAACCAGATTCCAACTACTCTGATTTTACTTTAATTAAAAACTTATCATGAGAATCATTTCCGGTTTATACAAAAGCAGAAGAATTGTAGCACCAAAAAACCTACCTGTACGCCCAACTACCGATATGGCAAAAGAAGGCTTGTTTAATGTTTTAAACAATCATTTTTACTTTGATGAAATTTCAGTATTGGATTTATTTGCAGGAACAGGCAACATTAGCTATGAATTCGCCTCAAGAGGAACCACAGCAATCACTTGTATAGACGAAGATTTTGGATGTATAAAATTCATCAATCAAACGGCTGAAGCATTTAAAATGCCAATACAAACCATTAAAAGTGATGTGTTTAAATATCTGGAAAAATCAACACTTCAAACGGATATCATTTTTGCAGATCCACCTTATGGATTTAAAGACGAACTGTTTTTTAAAATTCCCGAACTAGTATTTAAAAACAACTTAATGTTAGAAGGTGGATTGCTCATTATAGAACATTCAAAACACACCAATTTATCCCATCAAGATTATTTTAGCTATTCAAAAAACTATGGCAGTAATGTGTTCAGTTTTTTTGAAATACCTTCAGAATAAATTTTTAAAAAAAAACAAGGCTCAATGAAAATCAAAGAGCCTGTGTTTTTAAGCAAATCTATAAGCCGAATTCTGTACTTTATTTTTTTAAAATGAATTTAAAAAGATTAAGCCCTTATCATTTATCTGAGTTTACTGTTACCAGCAAACTTTAGCTGTCTACCCTCCAACAATCGGGCGTGCAGCCCTCTCCCGATATCGGGACGTTGGTATACATGACATTGCACCACATAGAGTTTACCTGATTTCACTACAGCATTACCTGTACATTCTTTCTGTTGCACTTTTCCTAATCTCACGACTGGTGGCCATTAACCACTATGTTGCACTACGGTGTTCGGACTTTCCTCCTTCCGAAAAAACGGAAAGCGATAAGGCGATTTACTTGCCGCAAAGTTACAATAAACTAAAACTAAAATCACAGCTTATTTTAATATTTGGGCGTTACCCTTTGGGTCAGGCTTTCACTACTCGCTACCTCCTAACGTCGGTGAGCTCAAACAAACCGTTCAATCCTTAACGCAGGTGTTTGCAAAATTGAATTTTAAACCGAAAGGTGTTTTTTGTTTTGGAGAGGTTCGTTTAACGGTTTAAGATATGGATAGTTTCAATTATCTATATCGATAGTTAAACGAAGTTAGCTTGTTTTTATCACAAAGTAAATAAAAACTTACAACCAATTCGAATTTATTTTGTTAATAAGTAAACATAATTTCAATGTTTAGAATTCAGAATTATAAACTGAATTTTTAACTTTGTTGTTCAAGACCAGACCATGGAACATTTTATAGTATCAGCCAGAAAATATAGACCCCAAACCTTTAAAGATGTTGTGGGGCAACAGGCTATTACTAATACTTTATTAAATGCCATTGAAAACAATCATTTAGCGCAAGCCTTGCTATTTACAGGCCCAAGAGGTGTTGGTAAAACAACCTGCGCACGAATTCTCGCTAAAATGATTAACAGTGAAGGCAGTGTGTCTGAAGATGAAGACTTTGCTTTTAATATTTTTGAATTGGATGCTGCTTCAAACAATTCTGTTGATGATATCAGAAGTTTAACAGATCAGGTTAGAATTCCTCCACAATTAGGTAAATACAAGGTGTATATCATTGACGAGGTGCATATGTTATCCCAGTCTGCCTTTAATGCTTTTTTAAAGACCTTGGAAGAACCGCCAAAGCATTGCATTTTTATTTTGGCAACTACTGAAAAGCATAAAATAATTCCAACCATATTGTCTCGTTGTCAAATTTTTGATTTCAAACGCATAACCGTTAAGGATGCTAAAGAATATTTAAAATATATAGCTAAAGAACAAGGCGTTATAGCAGATGATGATGCCTTGCACATTATAGCGCAAAAGGCTGATGGTGCCATGCGCGATGCTTTATCCATCTTTGATAGAGTTGTTAGTTTTTCTGGGAAAAACCTTAGCAGACAATCGGTAACAGAAAACCTGAATGTCCTTGATTACGAAACGTATTTTACTAGTACCGACCTTATTTTGGAAAATAAAATTCCTGAATTATTAATTCAATTCAATGAAACGCTTTCAAAAGGGTTTGATGGCCATCATTACATTGCCGGATTAGCATCACATTTTAGAGATTTATTAGTTAGCAAAACGCCTCAAACCGTTGAATTATTAGAAGTTGGTGAACAAACTAAGCTCAAATATCTTGAACAAGCAAAGAAAACATCCCAAGAATTTTTGTTAAATGGTATTGACCTAGCCAATCATTGCGATTTAAAATTTAAAAGTAGCAAAAACCAACGGCTACTCGTCGAGTTATGCCTTATGCAACTTGCCTCTATCACTTTTGATGGAGAAAAAAAAAATAGCAAGCACTACATAATTCCACCTTCATATTTTAAAAATAAAGGCATTAATCCCATTCCTGTTAATTTTCCAAATATTAAAAAAGAAGACACAGCAGAAACTACCTTAGAACCTAATCTTAAAAAGGAAAACAAAGAAACATTTGAGAAAGAAATAATCTCTGAAAATGTTATGGTTGAAGAACCTCCAAAGGTGGTTTTAAAAATAGATAAAAAAAGAACTTCTGGTCTCTCATTAAGCAGTATTAAAACAAAAAAAGAGCATCTTATTAAACAAATGGATGTGATTGTTAATGAAGAGGATTTACCAAAAGAAGGTTTTACAGAAAGTCAACTCATTGAAAGCTGGAATACCTATATTAAAAATCTTCAAGATAATGGCAAGCATAATTTAGCTTCCATTTTATCCATAGATACTCCAAAAGTAAAAGGAACCACTGTGTATTTAGAATTTCCTAATTCAACCAATAAAGTGGAATTAGAACGTCAACAATATGAGCTATTATCATTTCTTAGAAAATCTTTAAATAACTTTGATATTGACTTTTCAATTTCGGTGAATGAAGAAAAAGAAAAGCAATACGCATACACAGCAAAAGAAAAATTTGAAAAACTAAAAGAAAAAAACCCAAACATTGAATTGTTAAGAAAAACATTTGATTTAGATATATAATGTATTTATTATGAAGAACTTAATATACATAATCCTTTTAATGCTTACCGTAGTTTTAAGTTGTGATGGTAGAGATAAAGTACATCAAACAAGCCAAGAAGTTTTAAAAAACAATAAACTATATGAATCTTTTTCTCAAAAAGTTGTCTACATCCCAGAACATTATTTAGAAACTAAAAACGACACTATTTTAAGTAATGGTTTTCAAGTAAAATTAAAATCTTATACCAATATGAGAGAGAGTTTTTTAAAGAAATCCATCAAAAATCATTTACTTTTAAAAAATTACTATCGAGATATTGAAACTACTATTCTTATTAAGAAAAACGAACAAAACATTGTTTCCACGAATATCAATAAAGATTTCTTTATGAATTCCAACAAGGAATTCCATAGGATTCTAAAGGACAAAATACTTCAAGGCGTTTGGTTGAATCAATATGCCTCCATCATAACCAATACGGTTGTATTGGAGGTTCAGTTTATGGAACCAGAAACTAAAAACTATGTGTATTATAGAGTTTCGTTTGACCAAAATGGTGGTATGTTTATAAACGATAACGTAGAAGAAAAATTCAGTTAATATGTTAGGTTTAAAGCTTCCAACAGATCCAAGATGGGTTAATATTGTTGAAAAAAATATAGAAAAAATTCTTACCGACCATGCATTTTGTGAACAAAAAGCTACTAGCACAGCTATTTCGTTAATTGTTAGTTTTCCAGAATATACCGATTTGGTTCAAGAAATGACCGCTTTGGTAAAAGAAGAAATAAGTCATTTTAAAATGGTACATGACAAAATTATTGCAAGAGGTTGGAAACTAGGAAGAGACAGGCGTGACGATTATGTTATTGAACTGATTAAATTCTTTCCAAAAGGAGGAAGCAGAACAACACAGTTAATACACAGACTGCTTTATGCAGCACTCATTGAAGCCAGAAGCTGTGAACGTTTTAGACTTCTTTCTGAACAACTAAAAGACAAAGAGTTAGCCGAATTTTACAAAAACTTAATGGTAAGTGAAGCCAACCATTACACCATGTTTTTAGGCTTTGCCCGACAATACGGAAACAGAAAAGAAGTGGATACCAAATGGCAACAACTTCTTGAATTTGAAGCTGAAATTATGTCTAAATTAGGTAAAAAAGAAACTGTACATGGTTAAAATTTATAGCCAACTCCAAACTGTATGTTGGTGTTTTTGGCTTTTACACCTAATGCTTCATCAAAAATATTTGATATCCCATAGGTATATCTCGCATCCACAAAGATCATAGGTGTTAGGTTGTAAGATAATCCACCAACACCAGAATATGCAAAGTTTCTAATACCATCATCAACTTTATTGATTTTCAATCCTACTTGTGGTCCCAATTGAAAAAACATTCTTGGTCCCAATTTAAAACTGAACAATATGGGCGCTTGAATATAATCTAAATTCAAGGGTTCTTCTTTAGCGCCTTCAGCAGAAAATTGTATTTCTGGCAAAATGCTAACTTTATTTGAGAAACTGTATTCTGCAAAAAAACCAAACACAAAACCATTTCTATGAGCATTGTCAGGAAAAGGAGTGCTATCAAAATCTAAATTTGATATGTTTAAACCTGCCCTAACACCATATTTTACGTCTTGAGAAAATCCATAAAAAGAGTAACCAAGTACTAAAACCAATAGTAAAAATTTTTTCATAAGTTAAAAATTTAGTTGTCTTAATAAGTTTTATAAAATACGCAGAATAAATATCGAGAAGCATCGAAGTTTAGTTATGCTCATTTTATAATGAATAGCTTTGGGTTAAAATTTATAGTAATAAATCTCAACGAATATATATTTTATTATCAAAAAGTATATATTTAAAAGGTAAAGTGCATAATTTTACTGTGTATTGCTAGAAACGGTATCATAATAGATGCTTTTAATGATGCCATCAGCCAGACCAATTTTAGGAACATATATATGTTTGGCGCCACTCCATTTCATTGACGACAAATAAATTCTCATGGCTGGAATGATCACGTCTGCCCTATCTTGATTCAAATCTAAAACCGTAATTCTTTCTTCATAAGAATAACTTTGCAAAATATTGTAATACGATGTTAAATAGAAATAGGTTAATGGTTTACCCATGGCTTTACCCGATACTTTGAAGATTTTATTGATGTTTCCACCAGACCCAATAACCTCAATTTTATCATAAATGCTAGCTTTACATCTTATCCAAGCTTCTAATTCTTCCCAAGCATCTTTTTTTACCATATCATTTAATAATCTTACGGTTCCTATTTTGAAAGATTTTGATGCTATAGAATTTCCTTGATGAATGACCGTAAATTCGGTACTTCCACCGCCAACATCTACATACAAATAGGTCTTATCATTATCAATATAAGTATGTAAATCTGTTGCTGCTATTATGGCAGCTTCTTCTTCGCCTTCAATAATGTCTATTCTTATTTTGGTTTTCTTAAAAACAGAAGCGGCTACTTCTTTACCGTTTTTGGCTTCTCGCATGGCCGATGTAGCACAAGCTTTATATTTTACAACCTTATGCGATTTCATTAATAATTTAAAAGCCAACATGGTATCTGTAATTCTTTCGGCATTATCTTCTGATATGTTATTAGATATAAACACCTCTGAGCCAAGACGAATAGGAACCCTTACCAAGGAGTTTTTTTTAAACAACACAGGTTTTCCTTCTTCTTCAATAATATTTGAAATAAGTAATCTTACAGCATTGGAACCAATATCGATAGCCGCATATTTTTGAATTGATAACATATTAATTTTCTAACTTTTTAAGATAATAATCATAAATAGCAATCTGTGATCTAGTTGCTTTCTTATCATCTTTTCTATATTCATTGTTCTGTGATTCATTGATACGTCTAGATTTGACATTGTCGTTCCAGCTTATTTCAAAAGTATCCAATAGTTCTTTCTTAATGTTTTCATCATAAATTGGGCAACTAACTTCTACTCTATTTTCTATATTTCTTGTCATCCAATCTGCTGATGAAATATAGACTTTTGGCATATTTTTGTTACCAAATACATAAAGTCTTGAGTGTTCTAAAAACTTATCAACAATACTTATAACTTCAATGTTTTCACTCATTCCATTGATACCAGGTATTAAGCAACAAATGCCTCTAACTATCATTTGTATTTTAACACCTGCATTACTGGCTTCATAAAGTTTATCTACCATTTTATAGCTGGTAACACTATTCATTTTCACTTTAATATAAGCTGGTTTTCCATTTTTTGCGTTGGAAATTTCTATGTCAATTAAATTAAAAAGGATGCGTTCTGTATAATGTGGTGATGTAATGATATGTTTGTACTTAAAAATTTGATAATTGGTTTCAAAAAAAGCAAAGACTTTATAGATGTCTTTTAAAATACTTTGATTGGCCGTAAATAAGGTATAATCTGTATATATTTTTGCTGTAGATTCATTAAAATTTCCTGTGCTTACAAACCCATAACGTTTAAGCTTTTTTCCTTCTTCCCGTTCTATAACACACATTTTACTATGCACTTTTAATCCTTGAACACCAAAAACTAAATGAATGCCTTCCTTTTCCATTTGTTGTGCATAATCAATATTGGCTTGTTCATCAAATCTGGCTTGAAGCTCAATGGAAACGGTTACATTTTTTCCATTGATGGCAGCGTTAATAAGCGAGCTAGCAATATGGGATATTTCAGCTAATCTGTAAATAGTGATTTTTATGGTTTTAACTTTTGGATCTAAAGCTGCCTCACGTAAAAATTTAACAACATATGAAAATGTGTGATATGGGGCATACATTAAAAAATCTTTTTTTGCAATTTCTGTAAAAATGCTACCTTCTAAACTTAGGCCTTTTACCAATAATGGACTTATTTTTTTATACAGCAAATCTGCTCTTCCAAGACTGGGGAAACTCATATAATCTCTTCGATTGTGGTATCTTCCTCCTGGAATGATGCTGTCTGATGCTTCAATTTTCATCTTAGACATGAGGTATTTTAAGGTCTCCTCATGTATGTTTTTATCATACACAAAACGAACTGGTTGCCCTATTTGCCTATGTTTAACACTATCTGATATTTTATCGATAAAACTTTTACTTAAATCACTTTCAAAATCAAGTTCGGCATCACGAGTTATTTTTATCATGTGTGCAGAAATCGATTCATAATCAAAAATATTGAAAATATCATTTAAAAAATACCTCAATAAATCATCTATCATGATGATGTAATTTTTACCTTGACGTTGCGGTAATTCAATAAAACGACTGATAATTTTAGGTATCTCAATCAAAGCAAACTGCTTTTGATTGTCTTTCATAATCATTCTTACTACCAAGTAAGCGGCACTATCGTTTAAGTTTGGTAAGTCAATCGAATCATTTAAAATAATGGTTACTAACGCAGGACTAACTTTTTCAATAAAATAATTTTTTAAAAACTCATGATGATAATCTTCAATTTGGGTTTCATCTATTCTAAAAATATTTTCTTGTGTAAGTTTAAGTTCAATATCACTTAAAATATCTAAACTATCACTTTGTTGCTTTATAACAATTTTAGTGATAATCTCAAGTAGTTCTGCAGCTTTTATACCTCCAAGCTCATTTTTCCCACCTTTACCAGCTTGTACTATCCGTTTAACGGTAGCGTATCTAACTTTAAAAAATTCATCTAAATTGTTTGAGAAAATCCCTAAAAACCTTAAACGTTCAATAAGTGGTACTGAATCATCGGCAGCTTCTTGTAAAACCCTAGCGTTAAACTGTAACCAACTTATTTCTCTATTAATATAACTATTGTTGTGCTTTTCAATTTTTTTCATTTAAAAGTAAAATCAATTTAATAGCAAAGATATTCTATTTATATAAACCTTGAAGATTAATTAATGGTTAAGAGTATTGATTTTATAAGTTTTTTAACAATAAATAAAAGTTAATAATTTCTTATCTCCTTTGGAAATAAGGTTTTAATAGTCTGCCCTTTTTTAAGTTCTGTCCATTTAGAAATTGAGAATTCAATGATGACTACACCACAGGTGGGAACGTTTTCAATCCATGTATCGCCAAATTTATTTGCAAAATTGGTAATAGCATTATTGTGACCAAAAACCATTAATTCATTAATAGAATCATGACAGTTTTTTATAAAATTAACTAAATCTGATCCAGAAAAATCATATAACTCTTTGTTCAAAGTAATTTTATGTGGACTCATTTTTAAATTTGAAGTGATAATATCTGCTGTTTTTCTAGCTCTTAATGCAGTGCTTGAACATATTAGCTCTGGAAGAATAATATGTAATAACTCTTTTGATATTAAATGAGCATCGTTTATCCCCCTTTCACTTAAAGGTCTTTCATGGTCAGAAACATTAAACTCCCTTGACGATTTTGCATGTCTTACTAAAATCAATTTTTTCATAACTTTCGATTAAGAGTAATTTTTTATCGATTAAATGTTGTTTTTATCGATAAAATACATTTACTTTGTTTTTTAAAATATTAAAAATAAATAAACAATATAAAATTGAGAACATAAAACAGCTAAAAGGTTTTAAACTAAAGAGTTATATTAAAACATGTATCGTTCATTGGTTATTTAAAATCGTTAAATGGTTTTAAAATATCTTTTTATCGATTTTATAAGTGATATAACACATTTATTTGATTAAACAATAACCTATTCGTTGCTTTGTTTTACCTATAAAATAGAAAATTATGACCCCAAATCTAATTTTAAACCAAACACAAACATTGTATACCAATGTTTTTCCCTCACTTTTTTTCCCTCAAAAACTTTTATTGTGCTTATTTTTGTTAGTTGCTTAGTGTGACTAATTTAGCTATTTGGTGTCAATATAAATTTAAAGTTTGAACATTATTTAATTTATAAATCATGAAAAATAATTTAAAATTACCTTTTTATTCATTGTTGCTATTTTTTTGCACGTCATTTTTAACCATCAATAATTTAACGGCTCAAGAAAATGATATTTTTGAAATCCAGCAAAGCAATGAAAATTCTAAAATATCTTCTAAAAAAGAAACCGATAGAAAAAGATTTTATGATTTAGCTTTTAATCTTTATCCAACTCATTATATAGAAAATAATGCCCTTAAGAGTACTTACGATTCTGGTGATCCGATAAAAATGACCTTTGTGGATGCGAAATCCTTAATTTGGCTGAAAAACAAAAGCTCAAAAAAGGATGCTGTAGAACTCCTTACCATTTCTATAAATGATAGAAACGATTTTATCAATAGACTTGATTTATCAAAAAACGATGGCTTTAAGAACTTAAAATATATATTTATAAAATGTAGTTTTAATTGTTCTGAAAAAGATATTGAAAACTTTATACAAGTACAAAACAAGGTTAGAATATTTTATACCATTCAAAAACCTTCTTAAAATACCCTTTTCAATTTAAAAGATTAAGAAATGAAAAAACTTTACACTAAAAAAACATTTGCAAATACTATATCATTACAATTACTTGTATTTGCTGTTTTGCTTTTATCTACAATCTTTGAAGGGTACAGTCAAGTTAGAGTACCTTTTGCCCCAAGAACTTCAACCAATACACCCGTTCAGACTGTTTATAATGTAAAAGGAGATTTTACTATGATTGGTAATACCAATCTTACCCTTGTTAATTACAGTAATAATGGTGGAAATAATGCAGACATGCGTTATGTAGATGTTGACAGCGATTTAAATACATGGAACTCATCTTCGTCAACATTAAATTTTTCTAAAGAAAATAATGCTATTCCAGAATGTTCTAATATTATTTATGCTGGCCTTTATTGGACAGGAAGAGCAGGATCTGATCTAACTTTTTCAGTTACAAAAGATGGCGTTACCAAAGAATTTGATAAACGTAAAATATCCATTAAAGGTCCTGCATCTGGAGCTTATACAGAATTTTCTGCTAATGCAAACGATATTTACTATCCATCCAATACCGATGGAGACATGTATTCTGCCTACACAGAAATTACCCAATATGTTCAACAAAATGGGATTGGAGAATATTTTGTAGCAGACATAGCAACCATTGAAGGTAATGGCGGTAGTATAGGATATTATGGTGGTTGGGGAATGGTAGTTGTTTACGAAAACAGTAAAATGAATTACAGAGATGTTACTGTTTTTGATGGCCATGCCTTTGTACAAGGTTTTACGACTACAAATTTTACATTTGATGTTAATGGTTTTAATACCGTTCAAAACGGAGATGTAAATGTAAAGATTGGATTAATGGCCGGAGAAGGAGATGTTGGTGTTTCTGGTGATTATTTTGAAATAGAACAAAGAAATTCTGGTGTTTTCCAAAGATTAAGTCATGCTGGAAACACGACTTCCAATTTTTTTAATTCTTCTATTGTAACTGGAGGAAATACTAGAAATCCAAATTTGCAAAATAATACAGGAGTAGATATTGCTATGTTTGATTTAAACAATGCAGGAAATGTATTAATTGATAACAATCAAACTTCTACCAGATTTAGATATGGTTCAACACAAGATACCTACATCATTTTTAATGTTACCTTTTCTGTAGATGCCTATATCCCAGCGGTAGACGGTATACTTACAACAACGTCTACAAGTGCTACGCCACCTTTATCTCCAAATGATTCTGCGAATTACGCTGTAGAAATAAGAAATAAAGGAACAGAAGCATCTAATAACACTGTTATTACCATACCTGTACCTGATAACGTAAATCCTTTTGATTTAAATGTTACATCAAATGTTTATGCTCCCTTTTCAACAACCAATATTCCCTTTTACAATCCTAGCATAGGATCAAATGGAGCCATTGTATGGGATTTAGGAACACTTCCGCTCCCAAGTGATCCAAATACAGTATTGGCAGATATTAGTTTTACATTAACCGTTACAACAGATTGTTCCATTTTAGGAAGTCCTTCCTTTGATCCGAATATCAGCTTGAACGGAACGATTAGTGGTATTGGAGCTATATCAAATATTTCCTTTTCTAACATATTACTTCAAGGATACCAAACATCAGGATTATGTATTGGAGAACCAATTCCTGCTCCTAGTCTTATTGCCATTGATTACTTGAATTATATAAATCAACCACCAACGGCAAGTAATCCTGCTCCAATCAATGTTGAATGTATTGATGATGTGCCATTACCTGATATAACTGTTGTAACTGACGAAGCTGATAATTCAGGATTTCCTCCTGTTGTTGCTTTTGTTTCTGACACCCCTTTATCACCTGATGCTTGTGGTGGTATAATTACAAGAACGTATTCAGTGACTGATGATTGTGGTAATACAATTAATGTCTCTCAAACTATTACAGTATCTGATACCATAGCCCCTATTGCACCAATTGCACCTACTAACGAAACCTATGAATGCCTCACTGATGTCCCTTCTCCTAGTGATTTGACAGCTACTGACAATTGTACTGGTGATATTACAGTAGCGGGTGTTGATATAATTGATTATGCTAATCCTTGCAATGTCGTTATTACGCGTACTTGGACATTTACAGATTCTTGTAATAATACATCTTCTGTTTCCCAAACCATAACAGTAATACCTGCTACAGTTCCTGTAGTACCAGCCAACGCCGGTTCCACCGTGGAATGTCTGGCCGATGCGACACAGCCTGCAGCCCCTGTGGTAGCGGATGCCTGTGGCAATGCCATCACCCCAGTGATCACTGAAAGTGCCGATCCTGCCTGTGAAGGGGACAAAATATATACTTTTACCTATACCGACTGTGCCGGAAACTTATCCGTGTACACTTATACCTATACCATTGATCTGACACCGTTTATCTTACCGGCCAATGGGCTGGAAACAGTTGATAATTTAGCGGATGCCGTGGAGCCAACGCCTCCTACCGTCACCGATAATTGTGGAAATATCCTAACACCGGTGCTTTCTGATGTATCCAATACACCTGACTGTCAAGGATCTGTCGTTTACACCTTTACATATACCGATTGCGCAGGGAATGCTGCGGATTGGACCTATACCTACACCATTGAACTGGCCCCGTTCACCGTGCCTGCCAATGATGGCTCTACTGTTGAGTGTATCGCGGACGCCGTGGTGCCAACACCTCCTACCGTGTTGGATGCCAATGGCAACGAAGTGGTGCCCGTGATGGCCGAGAACGCCGATCCAATCTGTGAGGGCGATAAGATATATACCTTTACCTATACCGACTGCGCAGGCAATACTGCGGATTGGGTGTATACCTATACCATTGATCTGACCACAGCTCCCGTGGTGCCCGCCAACGCTGGTTCCACCGTGGAATGTCTGGCCGATGCGACACAGCCTGCAGCCCCTGTGGTAGCGGATGCCTGTGGCAATGCCATCACCCCAGTGATCACTGAAAGTGCCGATCCTGCCTGTGAAGGGGACAAAATATATACTTTTACCTATACCGACTGTGCCGGAAACTTATCCGTGTACACTTATACCTATACCATTGATCTGACACCGTTTATCTTACCGGCCAATGGGCTGGAAACAGTTGATAATTTAGCGGATGCCGTGGAGCCAACGCCTCCTACCGTCACCGATAATTGTGGAAATATCCTAACACCGGTGCTTTCTGATGTATCCAATACACCTGACTGTCAAGGATCTGTCGTTTACACCTTTACATATACCGATTGCGCAGGGAATGCTGCGGATTGGACCTATACCTACACCATTGAACTGGCCCCGTTCACCGTGCCTGCCAATGATGGCTCTACTGTTGAGTGTATCGCGGACGCCGTGGTGCCAACACCTCCTACCGTGTTGGATGCCAATGGCAACGAAGTGGTGCCCGTGATGGCCGAGAACGCCGATCCAATCTGTGAGGGCGATAAGATATATACCTTTACCTATACCGACTGCGCAGGCAATACTGCGGATTGGGTGTATACCTATACCATTAATGATGATGTTGCTCCAATAGCACCAGCGGCTCCGGCCAATATAGCTTTTGAGTGTTTAGACGATGTCCCAGTAGCCGGAAACTTAACAGCAGTTGATAATTGTTCTGGTAATATAACTGTTGCTGGTATTGATGATATCGATCAATCAAACCCATGTAATGTGATTATTACACGCACATGGACATTTACTGATAATTGCGGTAATTCTAGTTCAATAGCTCAGGTAATAACCGTTACCGATACAACAGCCCCGGTTGCACCTAATGCTCCTGCTAATATGACCTATGAATGTATTGATGATGTTCCTGTGGCCGGAAACTTAACTGCAGTTGATAATTGTACTGGAAACATTACGGTTGGTGGCATTGACAACATTGACAATACCAATCCTTGTAACGTAATAATCACACGTACATGGACATTTACCGATGATTGTGGAAATACAAGTTCGTCAACACAGACCATAACAGTAACAGATACAACTGCTCCTGTCTTAATTTCAGATTTAGATACAGAAGTCTCTGTAAGTTGTGCAAATGTTCATGATGCACCTAATTTAAATTTTGAAGACAACTGTACTTCAAATGTTAATATTGTTTTTGATGAAACTAATACATTCGATGAAACCATTTTAACAGATTATCAAATTATAAGAACATGGACTGTTAGTGATGCCTGTGGAAATGAAAATAAATATACCCAAACTCTAGAAGTATCATTAGATGAAGTGGTCACAGAAATTGTTGCTGATGATAAATGTTTTGATGATGGCGTTGTAGATTTAAATCAATATTTACAGACAGCCAACTTGACTGGTGTTTGGGAAATGGTTGAAGGTAATACACAAGCCATCCTTGAAGGCAACATATTTAACCCAACGGTATTAGAGTTAAGTTTAGACTTTAAACCAGGTTCTGGAGGTATTGATTATGTTTTCAAATACACAACTACAGATGAAGGTTGTATTAATGTTACTTATGTGTCTATGAATATTAACGCAGAATGTACCGTATTACCATGTGGTAGTGAAGATGTAGTCATTTCTAAAGCAATTACACCAAATGGTGACCAATGGAATGAAACCTTTGAAATTTCAGGGGTTGAGTTATGTGGTTTCATTATGGAAATTAAAGTATTCAACCGTTGGGGGGCTTTAGTATATGAATCCAATAATTATCAAAATAACTGGAACGGCAAATCTGCAAGTGGTTCTATTGGAAATGCCGGAACTTTACCAAACGGAACCTATTATTATATAGTAATTTTAAAAGACAGTGGATTGCCTCCTTTTACTGGACCAGTTTACTTAGGAACCAAATAAAATCTTAACCTATGAAAGTTATTAAACAATATATAGTCGCTTTTGCTTTGTTTAGTTGTACTGTGGGAGTTGCGCAACAGTTACCGCAATTCACACAATACATGTACAACACCATCTCTATTAACCCAGCTTATGCTGGTAGTAGAGAGGCATTAAGCATTGTTGGTTTACACAGAAGCCAATGGGTTGGCTTTAAAGGGGGTCCAATTACACAAACGCTTTCTATTCATTCACCTTTAAGAAACGATAGAATTGGTTTAGGACTCTCTTTTATTGAAGATGATTTAGGTCCACAAAACTTTTCTTATCTATATGGTGATTTCTCTTATACCATACCAACAGGAACAGATTCTAGACTAGCCTTTGGTTTAAAAGCTGGTTTTACCGGATTTAGTTTTGATACAGATTTTCGACAAGATCAAAGCAATATTAATGACCCGCTAATTTTTGGTGTGGAAGATCGTTGGGCTCCTAATCTTGGTGCAGGTGTTTTTTGGCATTCCAATACATGGTATTTGGGATTATCTGCTCCCAGAATTTTAAATACAGACTACAACAAAACCAAAGACTTTGAAGCTTTAGAAAGAATTAGCTATTATTTTACAGGTGGTTATGTCTTTAATTTAAACAAAACCGTGAAGTTAAAACCTGCATTTTTAGTCAAAGCTACCAATGGTGCTCCAGTTTCATATGACTTAACAGCAAATTTCTTGTTTAACGAGAAATTTTGGTTAGGTGGATCCTATAGAATTAATGAACAAACAGCGGCTATTGGTGGTATTGTTGATTTTCAAGTATCAAGACAGTTGCGTATTGGTTATGCTTATGAAAAACCTATTTCAGATATTGCCAATTACACATCTGGCACTCACGAAATTCTATTAATTTATGAATTTAAGTTCTTAAGTTCAAAACTTAAATCTCCTAGATATTTCTAATTGAAATTATTATGAAATTAAAAACTCACATATTAGTTTGTATTCTTTTAATTGTGAATTTAGCTGTTTTTGCCCAATACGGTAAGCAAAAAAAAGCCGATACATTGTTCAATAAATTTTCCTTCGTTAAAGCTGCTAATGTATATAGAGAACTTATTGAAAATAATTACAATAAAGATTATGCAACAAGACGTTTAGCTGATTGTTATTCCTATTTAAGAGACCCAAAAAATGCAGCCAGATATTATAAAAAAGTGGTTGAACAAGATAATGTACCTATCGAATATTATTATAGTTATGCTCAAGCACTGAGAGGTGTAAAAGACTATAAAAATAGTCGTGTTTGGCTAGAACGATTTAAAGATTCCGGCGGTGTTATCAATGCTAACGATTTTGAAAAAGACGTTAATTTTATTACCAGTGTTTTTAATGCAAAACAACAATATTTCATAGATAAAATCAGGTTTAATTCAAAGTTCAGTGATTTTGGTGCATTTGAACATAACGGTAAAGTCTATTTCACGTCTTCAAGAGATGAGGGTGTTTCTGTAAAACGTCTTTATGGATGGAATGAACAACCGTTTCTTGACGTTTATGTTGCAGAAGTCGGTACCAAAAGAAATGTGGATCACACAGCCAAGCTTAAAGGCGAAGTGAATTCCATCTATCATGACGGACCAATTACCATCACAAAAGACGGAAAAACCATGTATTTCAGTAGAAACAATCTAGATGAATATGGTATCTCTAAGGACAGAAAAGGCATCAGTAACATGAAAATTTATAGAGCCACCTTAAGAGATAGTATTTGGACAGATATTGAAGATTTATCGATAAATCACACCGAATATTCTACCCAACATCCAGCACTAAATATGGATGATACAAAATTATATTTTTCTTCAGATTGGCCTGGTGGTCTTGGTGGTTCAGATATTTATGTAGTGAACATCAACCCTGATGGAACATTGGGTGTACCAATAAACGTTGGCGATGTTGTCAATACAAAAAACTCAGAAGGTTTTCCATTCATAAATAATGAAGGAACCTTATTTTTTTCTTCTGATGGTCATCCTGGACTAGGTTTACTAGATATTTTTGGAACCATACAAGGTGAAAATGAAGAATTTGTGGATGTCATTAACCTAGGAATTCCAATAAATTCCAATAGTGATGATTTTTCATTCAGCATGAATTCTAATGGTATTACGGGCTATTTCGCTTCTAACAGAACTGGCGGTCGTGGTAGTGATGACATTTATGCCTATCATAGAGTACCCACGTTGCAAGTTGAAGGTGTTGTAAGTGACGCTATTAACACTAAGCCCATTGCCAATTCTATCATCACGTTGTTTGATGAAAAAGATGAACAAATAGCTTATATGGTGACTGATGAAAATGGCTTTTATCAGATAAATATTGATAGAAATAAAGATTATAAAATAGTTGGTAGCCAAAAAAAATATATTGATGATTACCGAACATTTACGTCAAAACATTTACAAACCGAATTAACAACCATAACCGCTAACTTATTATTAAATCCTGTTCAGGATGTTGTCAAACTCGCTGAATTAAACACTATTTATTTTGATTATGATAAGCACAACATAAGAGAAGATGCCGCTTTAGAACTGGATAAAATTGTAAGCCTAATGCAAAACGATTATCCAGATATGGTGATAAGAATTGAATCGCATACAGATTCAAGAGGAAACCTTTCTTATAACGATAAACTATCCATTGATAGGGCAAATTCTACCTATGAATATTTAATATCAAAAGGCATAAATCCATCAAGGATTACAGAACATGAAGGTTTTGGTGAAAGAAGACTAACCAATGGTTGTGAAGATGGTTCTAAATGCGAAGAAGAAGATCATCAATTAAACAGACGTACACAATTTATTGTAGTTAAAATGGAATAAAAACTATAAAAATTAATGAACCTACTTTAAAAATACTTCGGCATTTTTATTTAAAATACTACCCCATGGATTCAAAAAAATTCGTATTAATTAATATCATTTTACTGATAAACTTTACTGTATTCGCACAGTATGGTAAACAAAAAAATGCAGATAATCTATTTAATAAATTTTCGTTTGTAAATGCTTCTGAAGTTTATAAAACACTTATTGAAAATAATTTTAATACAGATTACTCTATTAGGCAATTAGCTGATAGTTATGCTTTTATGAGAAATCCAGATAGTGCTGCTGTTTATTATAAAAAAGCTGTTGAACAAAACCATGTACCCATAGAATATTATTATAAATACGCTCAATCTTTAAGAGGCATAAAAGACTACAAAGAATCTAGAATTTGGCTAAAAAAGTTTAAAGACTTTGGTGGTACTATTGATGACCCTAAGATTTTAAAAGATGCCGATTTTATAACCTCTATTTTCAATGCTAAACAACAATATTTTCTAAAAGAAGTCAGCTTCAACTCAAAATACAGTGATTTTGGTGCTTATGATTACCATAATAGTACCTTCTTTACGTCTTCCAGAGATGAAGGTGTTTCCACAAAACATATCTACGGATGGAATGGAGAACCCTTTTTAGATATCTATGAAATACAAAAAGACAGCAATGATAGCATTGTTAACCATAAATCAAAATTAAAAGGAGAGGTTAATTCCGTTTATCATGATGGCCCTGTAACCATTACAAATGATGGTAAAACCATGTATTTCTCCAGAAACAATTACAACAAAAACGGTTTAGCAAAAGACAAAGCCGGAATTAGTCATTTAAAAATTTATAAAGCTACCTTAAAAAATGGTTTATGGATTGATTTAGAGGAATTGCCTTTTAATAGTGATGAATTTTCAACGGGTCATCCATCTTTAAACCATGATAATACGAAGCTATATTTTGCTTCCGATATGCCTGGCGGATTGGGTGGAACAGATATTTACTATGTTGATGTTAATGCTGATGGTTCGTTTGGTAGTCCTCAAAATTTAGGAAATATTGTAAATACAAGTAAAAATGAAGTATTTCCTTTTCTTAATAATGAAGACACCTTATTCTTCTCTTCCAATGGCCATCAAGGTTTAGGGCTTCTAGACATTTTTGCAACCATTACTAATAAAGACCAAACTATTGTAAGTGTTTTAAACTTAGGGGTTCCAGTAAACTCAAGTAAAGATGATTTTTCATTCTTTATGAGTGAAGATGGCATTAGTGGTTATTTTGCATCAAACAGAGATGGAGGCGTTGGAAGTGATGATATTTATGCCTACCATAGAATTTTACCGCTTAAAGCTGAAGGCATCGTTAATAATGCTATTAACAACAAACCTATTCCTAATGCTATTGTAATATTATTCGACGCTAACAATAATGAAATAGCTCAATTGGAAACAGACGAAAATGGCTATTTCGAAATTAATATAGACCGAGATACAGATTATAAAATGTTAGCCAAGCAAGTTAAGTTTGAAGATGCTACCATACTTTTAACTTCAAAAAATATTTCAAAATCAGCTACCAGTATTTCAGCCAATTTATCTTTAAACCCAGTTCAAAATATTGTAGTGTTGGCCGAATTGAACACCATCTATTTTAATTATGAACAATTCAATATACGACAAGACGCTTCTGTTGAACTTGACAAAATTGTTAGAATGATGCTATATGATTATCCAAATATGGTGATAAGAATAGAGTCGCATACAGATTCAAGAGGTCGCATAAAATTTAATGATTGGTTATCTCAGGAGCGGGCAAAAGCTACCTTCAATTATTTAGTATCAAAAGGTGTAAACGCATCTAGAATCACAAAATATGAAGGCTTTGGCGAACGACAATTAGTAAATGGTTGCGATGGAAGTATCCATTGTGATGAAAAAAATCACCAGTTAAACAGACGAACCGAATTTATTGTCATCAAAATGAAATAAGGATTGATAATCATTCATATAAAAAAACAGGTAACTTTATTACCTGTTTTTTTTGTTGGTTGGTTAGTTATCTATCCTTATACTTTAGGTTTTCAGGAAAGCAAGTAAATATATTCTAAAGAATTTAACTTTTCATTAACAAATGTTAATGAATTAAATTTAAACTTTTTCTAATTCTACTTAACTGAACAGGTGAAATACTTAAATACGAAGCTATTTGATATTGTGGAATCATAGTATCAACATTGGGAATTCGTTTTCTAAGTTGCAAATAGCGTTGCTTAGAATCCATTGAAATTAATTCAAGAAGTCTTTCTTCATAGACAATAAAAATATGCTCTAGTATTTTATTATACAGATTGCTTATTTCTATATCATGCTTACATAGATTTAGTATGTCATCAAAATCAATTTCATAAAGTTTGCAATCAGTAAGCGTTTCATAAGTTAACTTAGAGGGTTCTTGTTTAACGAGCGAGGTAAATGACCCTACAAAACAAAGCGGCATAAAAAAATATTTATTAAACTCTTTACCACTTTCCGTGCTTAAATAAACACGCATAAGCCCAGAAACCAACAAATATATTTTTGAAGATATATTTCCTGCCCTAGCTATTGGTTGATTGGCTTCAACTTTTTTAAATGTAGATATCTTTTGAAGTTTTTCAAAAGTTTCTATAGAGATATCTAAAAACGAATTTAAATATTCGAAATTTTTATTCAAAGTCAAATAAATTATAGAAATTAGGAAGGAGAACTCTAATTTACAGCAAATTTCTGACTAATAAAAATATTTTAAATCTTCCTATGGGTTTATTAAATGAAAAGATTGTTTGGCAATTTCTATTTCTTCATTGGTTGGAATCACTAACACTTTTACTTTTGATTTAATGGAACTAATGTCGATAATTTCTCTTGCTTTTACATTGTTTTTATCCAGATCCAATTCAATTCCTAAATAGTCAAGATCTTCACAAATCATTTTACGCAACAAAATGGAGTTCTCTCCAACGCCCGCAGTAAACACTATAGTGTCTAAACCATTTAATACTGAAGCATACGACCCTATATATTTCTTAACCCGATATGCAAACATTAGTAATGCCAACTGGCAATCTTTATTTCCGTTTGCTGCTTCCGCTTCAATATCTCTTAAATCGCTAAAACCAGTCAAGCCTTGTAAGCCACTTTTCTTTTGCAATAAAGTATTTACTTCTTCTAAAGTATATCTTAAAGCGTTTACTAAATAAAATATAACGGATTGATCAATGTCACCACTGCGAGTTCCCATGATAAGTCCGTTCATTGGACCAAAACCTAAAGAATGATCCATACTTTTTCCATCTTTTACTGCTGTGATACTGCATCCGTTTCCTAAATGAATGGTAATTAATTTAGAAGCTCTGTTTGGCAAGACTTCTCTGGCCTTTTCAGACACATATTTATGACTTGTTCCATGAAAACCATAGACACGAATCTTTTTGTCAACTAAAAACTCATTAGGTATGGCATATTTATAAGCCTCAATAGGTATTGTTTGATGAAAGGCAGTATCAAATACTGCAATTTGAGTAGCCGATGTAAAAATAGTTTCTGAAACTTCAATGCCTTCATAATTTGGTGGATTATGCAACGGTGCTAAATCAAAAAGCTGTTTTATTTTATCTTTTACAGATTGATTGATAATGGTTGTTTTTGAAAAAGTACTACCGCCATGAACAACACGGTGACCCACAGCATGGATTTCGCTTTCGTTTTTTATAACGCCTACTTTAGAATCCATTAATAATTCTGAAACTTTTTCTAAACCAACTTTGTGGTTTGGAACATCCGTAACATTTTTAATGCTATTATTGGCTGTTTTATAATGTATTTGAGCATTATCCAATCCTATACGCTCAACCAGACCAGAACAAATAATATGTTCATCGGGCATTTGAATTAATTGATACTTTATGGATGAGCTCCCTGAGTTTATGACTAATATATTCATTTTTAAATTCCTTGAGCTTGTATCGCTGTTATAATAACCGTATTAAAAATATCATCAATAGTACAACCTCTACTTAAATCATTTACAGGCTTATTTAGCCCTTGTAACATAGGGCCAATAGCCACTGAACCTGTTTCTCTTTGAACTGCTTTATAGGTGTTATTTCCTGTGTTTAAATCGGGAAAAATTAATACTGTTGCTTGTCCAGCCACTTCTGAATTAGGCATTTTGCTTTTACCAACACCTATATCAACAGCTGCATCATATTGAATGGGTCCTTCTATTTTTAAATCTGGTCGCTTTTGTTTTACTAGTTCCGTAGCCCTTCTAACCTTATCAACTTCTTCCCCTTTACCTGATGCCCCAGATGAATAGGACAACATGGCAATTCTAGGTTCTATTCCAAAAGCCAAACTAGATTCAGCCGAAGAAATCGCAATCTCTGCTAATTGTTCAGCATTAGGATTTGGATTTATGGCACAGTCACCAAAAACAGAAACTCTATCATCTAAACACATAAAAAATACGGACGATACGACAGATACTGAAGGTTTCATTTTTACAAATTGCAAGGCTGGTTTTATGGTATGCTGTGTAGTATGAGCAGCACCAGAGACCATGCCATCTGCTAAACCTTTATAAACCATCATGGTTCCAAAGTACGATACATCATTCATTAAATCTTCTGCAATGTCAATGGTAACACCTTTATCTTTACGAAGTTCAAAAAGTGTTTCAGCAAAATCTTTTGTATATTCAGAATCCAGTGGGTTTATTATATGTAATTTTTCAAGGTCTAATTTTAAACCTAAACGATTAAATCCTTCAATAATTTTATCTTTATCACCAAGTATTGTCAAATCAACAATATCCATTAAAAGGAGTCTTGCAGCAGCAGCTAATATTCTATCATCATTTCCTTCTGGTAAAACAATGTGTTTTCTAGAAGTCTTTGCTCTTTTTAATAAGTTATACTGAAACATTCTAGGGGTAATTCCACTGTTTTTAAAGGCTAAGAATTTATCAGATAGCCTATCAATATTACAATACTTTTCAAAGGTATTTATAGACATCATTATCTTATCCTTATTTTCTGCATACATATGAGATCTTACGGCTCCTATTTTATTGGCTACTTCAAAGGTTCCAAACTTTACTGACAGAATAGGAACTATTTGTTGTAAACCATCAATCAATTTAACAATGGGCTCTTCAGGAATTAAACCTCCTGTTAATACAATTCCAGAAATGGATGGATAATTACTTGAAATATTGGCTTGCAAGGCTCCAAGAATAATATCTGCTCTATCGCCTGGTGTAATGATCAAACAGTCTTGTTCAAGTTGCGTTAAATAATTACGCAGTTGCATGGCGCCAACTTTAAAACTATCGGTCTGATTATTAATATATTCTTCTCCAAATAAAATTTTAGCATCAATAGCCTTAGCTATTTCTTTTACTGTAGGATTTTTTAAGGAAGGAATTAAAGGAATTGCATTAACAATGACATCTTTTGGTAAATTTTTCTCAACACCATCAATGACAATTTTTATGTTTTCCTCTTGCACTTTATTTGCAATAACGGCGAGAACCTTAACTTCTTTGTCTGTAAATGAGTCATAAGCTAAATGCAAACCACCAACAAATTCATCTAAACTTTTTCCTATACCACTAGAAACAATAATAGCTGGAATTCCTAAATTTTTAGCTATTAATATATTAGCATCTAACTCTATTGCAGCTCCTTCACCAGAAAAATCGGTGCCTTCAACCAACATAAAATCGTTCTTATCTTCTAATACCTTGTATTTCTCTATAATGGTATCAAAAATCTCTCCTTCTTTACCTTCATTTCTTTTATTAATAAATTCTGTTCGTGTAAAAGCAAACGCATCTTTATAATCAATATTTAAATCAAAGTGAGTTAAAATGGTATTGATATGATTGTCCTTTTTGTCAGTTGAGTCACTATCAATAATAGGCCTAAAATATCCTACTTTAGCCGTTTTGCCTAACAACATTCTCATTAGACCTAATGCAACAATGGATTTTCCACTATTAGGTTCGCTAGTTGCTATATAAATTGCTTTATTCATGTGTATTAATTTTATGCAAATGTACTTTAAAAAATTAATGCAAATAAATTTTAAACGCCCTAAAATCAAGGGTTTTAATCATTTTTTTACTTTTTATATAATGGAATTTCATTCTTGAAAATAAAAATGATTTTAGTCATATTTCTCAAATTTTTTTCAATAATAACTCAACCAGTTAACTTACAAAATTAGCTTTATATATGTTTTTTGATACTGCTTGACATATTCAAAAAAAAGATATAATAACCATACTTTTTTATCTTTTAAAAATATTAAGACTTATGCAATGATTGAACCATTTTTGACTTTAATTTCAGGATTTAACAACATGACATCTTTTCCATTAACAGCGCCAAGAACCAAGCACTCACTCATAAAATTAGCAATTTGCTTTGGCGGAAAGTTAACAACGGCAACAATCTGCCTGTTGATCAAAGCTTCTTTTGTATATAAGGTCGTAATCTGTGCCGATGATTTTTTAATGCCTAAACTCCCAAAATCAATAGTGAGTTGATAGGCTGGATTTTTAGCTTGTGGAAAATCGTTCACCTCTAAGATAGTACCTACACGTAAATCTACTTTGGCGAAATCTTCAAATAAAATGGTGTTGCTCATTTTTTAAAAATACAAATTATCACGAACTTAGCATAAAACTTTTAAATTATGGCACAAACGCCTTCAAATATGATTGCTTTAAACACAAATGCACCAGACTTTTGGTTATTTGATACCAATTCTGAAAAAATGTATGGGTTAAATGATTTAAAAGGAAGGAAAGGAACGGTTATTATGTTTATCTGCAATCACTGTCCGTTTGTTATTCATATAAATTCTGAATTGGTAAACATAGCGAACACCTATTTAAAAAAAGAGATTGGTTTTATAGCTATTTCCAGTAATGATGCTGTGAAGTATCCGCAAGATGGTCCAGAAAAGATGAAAATCCATGCTAAAAATGAGCAATATCCTTTTCCTTATTTATATGATGAAAGCCAGAACGTTGCTAAAGCTTATAAGGCTGCTTGCACACCAGACTTATATGTGTTTGATAGCCATTTAAAATTAACGTACAGAGGACAATTGGATGATTCTCGTCCAGGAAATGCTGTATTAGTTACTGGCAATGATTTGCGCAATGCCTTAGATTGCTTGCTAGAAAATAAAGAAAATTTAAAACCACAAAAACCCAGTATTGGCTGCAATATTAAATGGAAGTAAAAAATTAAAACCTTAGTTGATAAAATCCAACATCTTGCCAAGTTCCAAATTTTAAGCCAACTTCATTTAAAAAAGCCACTTGTTTAAACCCAAATTTCTCATGAAGTTTCACACTAGCTTCATTGGGTAACGTTAAAACACCTAGCACAATATGAAAGTTTTTTTGGTTGAGTAAATGCAACAATTCTTGATACAATTGACTTCCTATTTGCTTTCCGTGGTGTCCGTGTTTTATATAAATGGTCGATTCTACCGTATGATTATAGGCTGGTTTAAGTCTAAACCTGCTACCGTAAGCATACCCTAAAATTTCATGGTTCTCTTCATAGACCACAAAAGGATAGTCTGAAATAATACTTTTTATTTTATCAGAAAACGTATCCAAGGAAAGTGCCTCCAAATCAAAAGTTACAGTGGTATTTACCACATAATAATTATAAATATCTAATAGTTGTTGAGCGTCGTTAAGATGAACAGGTCTAATCATATAAATAACATTAAATCCAGTGATTTCTTTTTAATAAATTATCAATATGTGCGTAATGATGGTTGCTGTGCCAGGCATAGATGCCAATATTCTGTTTTAAAAGAACTACTTTCTTGGTTTCAGGATGAATAAAGGTTTTATTGAGGTCAGCTTCAGACAAGCTTTTTAATAAATAAACCAATTTAAAATGAATGGCCTTAAGATGCTGAATAGACATCTCAATAGGAGCTGTTTTTGAGTCTATCAGTTCTGCCCATTTCTCTTGATGATATGCTTTAATCACTGGGTTGTCTTCGGTTAATGCCCATTTAAAACGGGTATAACTATGATGGTGACTATCTGAAACGTGATGAACCACTTGCCTAACCGTCCAGCCATTTGGCCTGTAAACCGTATCTAGTTGTTTGTTTGTTAAACTTTTAACCAGATTTTCTAATCGGTTTGGAAAATGCTCCAAAATAGAAATCCAAGCTTCAATTTGATTTAAGGTTATAGATATTGGAATATCAAATGTTCCTATAGGATATTGTAATTGGTATAATTCATCTGTTGTCATATAACAAATATAAGATGATATCAACTTAAATACATATAGCCTATTTACTTTTTTTATTATAGAGTTCTACATAGTTTTTTGCTCTTTTGTTTCCTGAATTGTATTCTAAAGCTTTACTATAATTAACAAAAGCCTGCAAACTATCTCCGCTTCTTAAATAAGCATCGGCTAAACTATCATAAACATTATCGCTTTCAGGGTATAATGCCACATTTATTTTAAAAATATGTACGGCATCTTCATATTTATTTTCTCTTAAAAAATTATACCCGAGCCTGTTAAAATCGCTTTCATTTATAAAAACACTGGTTGAATCTTGTTTTTGAATCTCTAAATACCCTAAAAGTGCTTTATTATATTCCTTGTCTTTTAAGTGCATACTTGGCGTTTTAAAGGAGTCGGCTACTTTTAAATAATCATATGAAACCACTGTTTCATTATTGTTAGTTATTTCAGATAAATACCATTGTTTTGTTTTTGGATGCTGAACAAATTGAAATTTTTTGTACATATCTGCCACAAAAAATGTATTCTTATCTAAAGCTATTGGTTCAATTTTATCAACGCCTTTCCACTTTAAAAACAATTTATTATTATCATAAAACACATCAATAACAGCGTCTTGATTGAATAAATAACGTCCCGAAGTTTGTTCCATGAATTCTGGAGAATAATCAAAATGTTTTGAACAGCTTGAAACAATCATGATAAAAAATAAAGACAATACTACTGCTTTAGTTTTCATTTTATAGAATTTAAATTAGAAGATAAAATATACGCAAATAAAAAAGCATCTCATTAAAATGAGACGCTTTTTTAAATTTATTGTTACTGTTTTATATAAAAATATTATTTAGCATCCATTAATTCTACATCAAAAATTAAGGTTGCGTTTGGTGGAATAACACCACCTGCACCTCTACTACCATAACCTAAATCGCTTGGTATTACAAAACGAGCTTTATCTCCAACTTGTAAAAGTAAAATTCCTTCGTCCCAACCAGAAATAACTTGTCCAACACCTACTTGAAAATCAATAGGCTCATTTCTTTTATATGAAGAATCAAAAACAGTTCCGTTAGCTAATTGTCCTTTATAATGCACAGAAACCGTGTTGCCTTTTTCAGCTTTTTTACCAGAGCCTTTTTGAATGATTTGATAACGCAATCCGGTTTTGGTTTCATTAAAACCTTTAGCCAACTTATCTAATTCAGCTTGAGCAGCTTTTCTGGCTTCAGCAATTTTTTGTTCTCTGGCACCTTCAAATGTTCTAAAAGCTTCTAAGGAGTTATATGCTTTCGCCTCGTCTCCAACTCTAATTATTTCGAGAGTTTCTATCACATCCCCTTGAACAATGGCATCCACTACTTGCTGACCTTCCACAACCTTGCCAAAAACCGTATGATTGTTATCTAACCAAGGCGTAGCCACATGCGTGATAAAAAACTGACTTCCATTAGTACCCGGACCAGCATTTGCCATTGACAAAATTCCAGGTCCATGATGTTTTAAGTCTGGATGAAATTCATCATCAAATTGATAACCAGGATTTCCGGAGCCTGTCCCTTGTGGGCATCCACCTTGAACCATAAAATCTGGAATAACTCTATGGAATTTTAATCCATTATAATAAGGTGTTCCTTGAGGTTTTATGGCATTTTCTAAATTCCCTTCTGCTAAAGAAACAAAATTACCAACGGTTCCTGGAGTTTTTTTGTATTCTAAAGCCACTAAAATTTCGCCTTTTGTTGTATTAAATTTTGCGTATAATCCGTCTTGCATGCTTTTCTTTTTTTAATGAAGGTGCAAAGATATGAAATGATTAACGATTTTTTATTTGAATGAGTGGCAAAGTTGCTAAGTAACAAAGTTCTAAATTTTAATGTAAACACAACATTAAAACTTAAACTCTTTAAACCCTTTGCAACTTTTAAACTTTTAAACTCAAAAAAACTAGTTAGCTACTTCACTGATAAACTTAATTCTGTAAAGACGCAATTCTTCATCGTCATAATCGCCATCAAATTCTTTAATGGCCGTATCAATGTTATCGGTTTTGGATTCCATAAAATACTCATGGATTTCTTCTTGCTGATCTTCGTCCAAAACATCATCAATCCAGTAATTTATGTTTAATTTAGTCCCTGAATACACAATGGCTTCCATTTCCTTTATAAATTCTTTCATGGACATGCCTTTTGAAGAGGCTATATCATCCAATGGCAGTTTTCTATCGATATTTTGAATGATGTAAAGTTTGATGGCAGAGTTACTTCCTGTCGATTTTACAACCAAATCATCCGGACGGATGATATCGTTTTCTTCGACGTATTTTGAAATTAACTCTATAAAATCTTTACCATATTTTTTTGCTTTTCCGTCTCCAACCCCATGAACATTGGCTAATTCTGTCATATTCATAGGGTATTTTAAAGCCATATCTTCTAAAGATGGATCTTGAAATACCACAAAAGGAGGCACTCCTAATTTTTTGGCATTCACACGGCGCAAATCTTTAAGCATTCCCATAAGCACTTCATCAGCCGATGCGCCACCACCTTTTGACGAGGTAATAATATTTGGATCTTCTTGATCGCTGTCAAATGTATGGTCTTCAGTCATCATAAATGACTTAGGATTTTTTATAAAATCCAGCCCTGTTTTATCTAATTTAATTACACCATAGGTTTCAATATCTTTTTTTAGATAGCCAGCTACCAAAGCTTGCCTTAATAAGGCCATCCAATATTTATTATCATGGTGCTGTCCTTTTCCATAAAAGGCCTGCTCTGTTGTTTTATGTGATTTAATTAACGCATTTTCTTTACCAATTATCACATTCACCAAATCTTTTGATTTATATTTTTCATTGGTATTCTTAATGACTTCCATGAGTAATTTGGCTTCGTCTTTGGCTTCTTTTTGGATTTTTGGAAAACGAACGTTGTCATCCATATCGCCACCTTCGCCAGTTTCATTATCAAACTCTTCCCCAAAATAGTGCAAAATAAACTTTCTTCTGGAGATTGATGTTTCTGCAAATGCAACCACTTCTTGCAATAAAGCTTGTCCTATTTCTTGTTCGGCTACGGGTTTTCCAGACATGAATTTTTCAAGCTTTTCAATATCTTTATAAGAGTAAAAAGCTAAACAATGCCCTTCGCCGCCATCGCGTCCTGCTCTTCCGGTTTCTTGATAATAACTTTCAATACTTTTTGGAATATCATGATGAATTACAAACCTAACATCTGGTTTATCAATACCCATTCCAAAGGCTATGGTAGCCACCACCACATCAACATCTTCCATTAAAAATTTGTCTTGGTGACTTGTTCGTGTTTTTGCATCCAAACCTGCGTGATATGGCACCGCTTTAATACCGTTAACTTGAAGCACTTGTGCTAATTCTTCAACACGCTTTCTACTTAAGCAATAAACAATTCCGGATTTTCCTATGTTTTGTTTTATAAAACGTATAATATCTGCATCAACATGTTTGCCTTTCGGTCTTACTTCATAATATAAGTTGGGTCTGTTAAAGGAAGCTTTAAAAGTATTAGCCCCAACTATGCCTAAGTTTTTTATAACATCTTCCTGTACTTTTGGCGTTGCTGTTGCCGTTAAGGCAATGATTGGAATATCATCACCAATTCTTGATATAATTTGTCTTAAATTCCTGTATTCTGGTCTAAAATCGTGTCCCCATTCACTAATACAATGCGCTTCATCAATGGCCATGAACGATACAGTAACGGAACGTAAAAACTCAACATTTTCTTCCTTGGTTAAAGATTCTGGAGCCACATATAACAACTTGGTAATGCCGTTTACAATATCTTCTTTAACTCTTTTTATGTCTGTTTTATTGAGCGAAGAATTTAATACATGGGCAACGCCTTCCTCATTGGAAATACCTCTAATAGCATCTACTTGATTTTTCATTAAAGCAATTAATGGAGATACCACAATGGCAGTTCCATCCTGCATTAAGGCAGGTAATTGATAACAAAGAGACTTTCCGCCTCCTGTTGGCATAATTACGAAAGTGTGTGTTTTATTTAAAATACTTTCAACCACACCTTCTTGCAATCCCATAAATTTATTGAAACCAAAGTACTTTTTAAGTGCAGAATGCAAGTCACTTTTTGTTATTATCATGAACTTCTAAAAAATTAATTTACATAAATATGTCACACTAATATTCAAATACAATAATAATTTATTTGCTAGTGAATTTAGAGAACCCTCTTTTTTTTCGTTAGTTTTGTAACCAGTTTTAAAATTAAAACTAATTTTAATCTGATTAACATTAAAGATAGTAAAATCTTTAAAAGCAGCTATTAAAAATTTTATAAATTTTGAACACCAAAGAATCTATTATAAAAACGGCTAAACTGACTATTGAAATTGAAAGTAAAGCCATTTTGCAGTTATCGGAATTTATTAATGATGATTTTGCGGATGCGGTAAATCTTATTCACCAATCCAAAGGCAGGGTTATCATTACTGGAATAGGCAAAAGTGCTATTATTGCTACTAAAATTGTGGCAACCTTAAATTCAACAGGAACTCCTGCTATTTTTATGCATGCGGCAGATGCCATTCATGGGGATTTAGGTCTTATCCTAGAAGATGATGTGGTGATTTTTATTTCTAAAAGCGGCAACACACCAGAAATTAAGGTGCTTGTTCCCTTTATTAAAAGTGCCAAAAATAAAATGATCGCCGTTACCGGTAATAAAGATTCTTATTTAGGCCAGCAAGTAGATTATGTGTTAAACACCTTTGTTGAAAAAGAAGCTTGCCCTAATAATTTGGCACCAACCACAAGCACGACGGCGCAATTAGTTATGGGTGATGCCCTTGCTATTTGCTTATTAGAGCTTCAAGGGTTTTCAAGCAAAGACTTTGCTAAATATCATCCTGGTGGTGCCTTAGGTAAACGATTGTATTTGCGTGTTCATGATTTGTCTTCAGTCAACCAAAAACCTCAAGTAACTCTAAATACTTCTATAAAAGACGTCATCATAGAAATTACTGAAAAAATGCTTGGTGTTACTGCGGTGATTGAAAACAATCAAATTGCTGGTATAATAACAGATGGTGATTTACGAAGAATGCTTAGTAAAGTTGACAATATCTCCTCTTTAACAGCAAAAGATATTATGAGTATAAACCCAAAACGAATCCAAGCTGATGCCATGGCCATTGATGCTATGGATATGATGGAAGCCAATGGAATTTCTCAATTACTTGTAGAGGAACATGGTTTTTACGCAGGGGTTGTTCACTTGCATGACTTAATAAAAGAAGGCATTATATAATGGCAAAAAAAAATGTAAACGAGATGTCTTTTTTAGATCATCTTGAAGAATTAAGATGGCATTTAATTAAATCGGTCGCCGCCATAACCATCGCTGCCTCTGGAGCATTTTTAGCCAAAGGATTTATTTTTGATGTTTTAATTTTTGGCCCATCAAAGGCTAGCTTTATTACCTATGAAATATTGTGTAAAGCTTCAAAATACATAGGTATGGAAAGTTTTTGTTTTACAGAACTTCCTTTTAGAATTCAAAGCAGAACGATGGCTGGTCAATTTTCAGCACATATCTGGACCGCCATAACCGCTGGGTTTATTATCGCATTTCCATATGTCATTTATCAATTATGGAAGTTTATTAGTCCTGGATTGCATGAAACCGAACGCAAACATTCCAGAGGTTTTATCATCATTTCATCCTTATTATTTTTTATTGGGGTATTATTTGGTTATTATGTCATTTGTCCATTATCCATAAACTTTTTAGGGACGTATCAAGTCAGTCAACAAGTCCATAACGATTTTGATTTAAGCAGTTATATTGGCCTTATAAGATCGTCCGTTTTAGCGTCTGGTTTGGTTTTTGAATTGCCCATCATTATTTATTTCCTCACTAAAGTTGGATTAGTAACCCCTGAATTTCTTAAAAAATACAGAAAGTATGCCTTGGTTATTGTTTTAGTAATATCTGCAGTAATCACGCCACCAGATATTGCGAGTCAAGTTATCGTTGCTATTCCCATACTCATACTTTACCAAGTCAGTATTTTTATTTCAAGAATTGTTGTAAGAAATCAAAAAAGAAAAGAAAAGAAATATGCCTAATATCGTTTCAGAATTCAATGAATATCGTTCTAAAATGAATGACAAAATACTATCTGATAATAATAAGATTATTAAACGTATTTTTAATTTAGATACAAACGCATACACAGAAGGCGCTCTTGATGTTAAAACAAAAGAGCTTTTAGGATTAGTGGCTTCTGCCGTTTTACGCTGTGATGATTGTGTTAAATATCATTTAGAAACAAGCCATAAGCTTGGATTAACTAAAGACCAAGTTGTTGAAGCTCTTGGTATAGCCACCTTAGTTGGAGGCACTATTGTAATTCCGCATTTGCGCCGTGCTTATGAGTTTTGGGACGCTTTGGAACAACAAGAATAAATCAATAAAAAACCATGATGGCTAAATAGTTGATGCGATTTTACTATTTTTAGCATTCATAAATCATCTATGATATTAAGAGCCGAGAATTTAATGAAGTCCTATAACGGACGAAAAGTTGTGAAAGATGTTTCTCTTGAAGTCAATCAAGGAGAAATTGTGGGTTTGTTAGGACCTAATGGTGCTGGAAAGACAACGAGTTTTTATATGATTGTGGGGTTAATAAAACCAAATGGTGGTAATATTTTTTTAGACAATACCGAAATCACCAAATACCCCATGTATAAAAGAGCTCAAAATGGCATTGGATATTTAGCTCAAGAAGCGTCCGTTTTTAGAAAACTAAGTATTGAAGATAATATTTTAAGTGTGTTGCAACTCACTACATTAAGCAAAAAAGAACAACATGATAAAATGGAGTCTCTAATTGATGAATTTGGTTTAGGTCACATTCGTAAAAACCGAGGCGATTTATTGTCGGGTGGAGAACGCAGACGAACCGAAATTGCCCGTGCCTTAGCTACCGACCCAAGTTTTATTTTATTGGATGAGCCTTTTGCGGGTGTTGATCCAGTAGCCGTTGAAGACATTCAGCGAATTGTGGCACATCTCACTAAAAAAAATATTGGCATCCTAATAACAGACCACAACGTTCAAGAAACCCTTGCCATAACAGACCGAACCTATTTAATGTTTGAAGGAAGCATTTTAAAAGCGGGTGTTCCTGAAGAATTAGCAAGTGATGAAATGGTGCGTAAAGTCTATTTAGGTCAGAATTTTGAACTTCGCAAAAAGAAAATTCGAGATTAGAAAAGCTTAACGAAGCTTAATAAAGCTCTTATAAATGCTTTTAAAGAATTCTACCACAACAAAAGCAGCAAACCCAATAGCTAACCCAAAAATAGAATCTTTTAACATGGCTGGTACGCTTTCCAGAATAGGGTGTAAGATTTCTAAATTATGGGTAAAAATACCACCTGCGACCAAAATAAGCGCTATGGTTCCTATAACGGATAGACTTTTAATAACCCACGGAAGTGCAAACACCAAAAACCGTCCTATTTTAACGACTAGGCCTTTCTCTTCTTTTCTTGTTTTAATAAGTCTGAAACCCAAATCATCCATCCTTACTATCAGGGCTACAATGCCATAAACACCAACGGTTGCAATGATGGAAACTATGGAAACAACCAAAATTTGAAATAGGATGGGTTTTCCCAAAACTGTGCCGAGTGCAATGATAATGATTTCAATGGATAAAATAAAATCAGTAACAATAGCCGATTTTATTTTCTTTTTTTCAAGTTGAATGACGTCTCCTTCTGATAAATCATGCTTTTTAATGACAGTAGGTTCATGTTTGTTGGGCACAAAAAAACTAACAATTTTTTCAACGCCTTCATAGGCTAAATAAACCCCTCCTAAAATCAAAACTAAGGTCACTGCCCAAGGTAAAAAGGAACTTAACAAGAATGCAACGGGTAATATAATGAGTTTATTTAAGAAGGACCCTTTGGTAATGGCCCATAAAACTGGTAATTCTCTGGTAGACACAAAACCAGTCGCCTTTTCAGCATTTACGGCTAAATCATCGCCTAAAATACCAGCAGTTTTTTTGGTTGTAATCTTACTCATCACCACCACATCATCCATCAAGGCGGCAATATCATCTAATAATGCAAAAAAACCTGAAGCCATGTCTTTATTCTTTTTATAAATTATTTAAGGGTAATGTTGTCTAAAAGGGACATGGAAATATAAAGCAATATAATAATGGGTATGGCTGCAAATTGAAATACAATCAAGCATAACATACAAAGAATGATAAAAATATATCGGGTTGCATTGGCTTTAAATCCATACGATTTAAATTTTAAGGCAAACAGCTTTATCTTGGAATTTAAAAGATAACTGCTTACCATAGTTAAACCTATTAAGAACCATTTATTTAAAATAATGGCATTCATTAAATCGCTATTTTGAAATTCTATAATTAATGGCAAAGAAATGATTAACAAAGTATTAGCTGGTGTTGGCAACCCTTTAAAATAAGTTTGTTGGTCTTCGTCAATATTAAATTTTGCTAATCTGTAGGCTGAAGCCAATGTTATGCTCAAACCAATAAAGGGTATCCAAGGCATCTTAAAACCGATCCAGCTCATAGCATCGTTCCATTCGTTTACTGGCTCCAAAGGTACGTCAACCGTCAATAACAGTAACTTATACATCACAATACCTGGTACTAGGCCACTTGTAACCATATCAGCCAAGGAATCTAACTGAACCCCTAATAGCCCTTGCACATTGAATTTTCTGGCAAAAAAACCATCAAAAAAATCAAAAAAAATTCCAAGGAAAACAAATATCGATGCTGCAATAAAATGGCTATTTACGGCTAAAATAACAGCAATCGTTCCACAAAGTAAGTTTAAGAGTGTTAAGGCATTTGGAATATATCGTTTCATATACTGATATTTGTAGAGTGTAAAAATAGCAAAGAATTTTCGTCTAAAACAACTATGAAACAATATCTGTTAATTTTTCAAGTTTATAGCTAATAAATTATGTGCATCTTTGTAAAAAAATTGCGATTGAAGTATTACATAACCACACTCTTTTTTTTAACATCATGGCTGTTTTTTGGTCAAACTACCAGAAAATATTCCAATGAGTTTATGAATATTGGCGTTGATGCAGCGGCTTTGGGCATGAGTAATGCCGTGACTTCACATTCTGCCGATGTTAATTCTGGCTATTGGAATCCTGCCGGTTTAGTAAATCTAGAAGACAATCAATTGGCCCTTATGCACTCGAGTTATTTTGCCAATATTGCTAACTATGATTATGTGGCTTTTGCGAAACCTTTGGATGACCGAAGTACTGTAGGCATTTCGTTGATTAGATTTGCGGTTGATGATATTTTAGATACTACACAACTTATTGACGACCAAGGTAATATAAACTACGATAGAATTAGCTTGTTTTCCACAGCAGATTATGGTTTAACCTTTTCATATGCCAGAAAATTACCTGTTCAAGGATTAAATTATGGCATTAATGCCAAAGTAATACGTCGTATTATTGGCGATTTTGCTTCGTCTTGGGGATTTGGGTTAGATATAGGCATTCAATTTGAAAGCAATGACTGGAAATTTGGGGTAATGGCAAGAGATATTACAACAACTTTTAATGCTTGGAGTATTAATGAAGAAGCCTTTGCAAGAGTACAAAACGCTGTTGAAGGACAAAATCAGGAATTGCCCGAAAGCACAGAAATAACCATTCCAAAACTTCAAATAGGTATTTCAAAAAAGATGACTTTCAATTATGATTATACCCTTTTAACCGCTTTAAACCTGAATGTACGTTTTGAAGAAAATAACGATGTGATTTCCTCTTCGTTTGCTAGTATAAATCCAGCATTAGGATTTGAATTTGGTTATATAGACATGATGTATTTAAGAGCTGGCGTTGGAAATTTTCAAAACGAACTTCAAATTGATAATTCAGAACAATTGAGTTTTCAACCAAGTTTTGGAATTGGATTTAAATACAATGGCATTCAAATAGATTATGCCTTTACAGATATTGGAGACCAAAGTGTAGCCCTGTATTCTAATGTGTTCTCTCTGAAACTTGATTTTAGTATCTTTAGATAAAACAATTTTGGCTTATGTTAAAAAAACTACTTTTCACCTTTCTTTTATTAATCTTTAATGCTGCATTTTCGCAAACCAACATCTTATCACCCAATGCCGAAATTAGTATCTTAACCATTGGTTCAGGCAGTTCATTAAATGATGCTTTTGGCCATAATGCCATCAGAATTAAAGATGCAGCTAAAAACTTAGATCTTACTTTTGATTATGGTAGATATGATTTTAATGCCCCAAACTTTTACTTGAATTTTGCAAGAGGAAAACTAAATTACGCCATTGGTGTAGCTGAGTATTATGATTTTTTAAAATTTTATAAATGGCAACAAAGACGTGTTGACGAGCAAGTTTTAAATCTCACCCAAATTCAAAAAGAAACCCTATATAACTACTTGGTAAATAACTATAAGCCCGAAAATAGAGACTATTTATATGATTTTTTTTATGATAATTGTGCTACAAAAATTAAGGACGTTATAAATATTGCCACCAATAATGCTGTAGAATTTAACCATCCAGAAAATTTTGAACCTAAAACCTTTAGAACCTTAATACAGGAAAAATTAGACTGGAATACTTGGGGAAGTTTAGGAATTGATGTGGCGTTGGGCTCTGTTATTGACCAAAAAGCTACGCCAGTGGAGCATATGTTTTTACCATCCTATATTCATACATTTTTTAAGCTTGCTACTTTTAAAAATAATCAGTACCCATTAGTTAAAGAAAGTAAAACTATATATAATCAAAATCTTGCGCCATCATCACTTAGTTTCTTTTTAAGTCCTTTATTTATATTCGGGCTTTTTGCCCTGATTATTTTATGGGTTACTTACAAAGATTTTAAAATGCAACACCGAACCAACTCTCTTGATGTTGTTTTGTTTGTTTTAACCGGAGTTGTTGGCCTTGGTATTTTATTGCTTTGGTTTGCAACAGACCACAAAGCCACACACCAAAATTATAATTTGTTATGGGCTTGTGCCTTGAACCTATTGGTTATTGGACAACTTTTTAGAAAAACTCCAAAGGCTTGGTTTATTAAATATCTTAAATTTTTAGTGATTCTATTGTGCCTTTTAACATTGCACTGGAGTATTGGGGTGCAAGTGTTTGCCTTAGGTCTGCTGCCGTTTTTAGTCGCCTTAGGGATTAGATATCTCTTTTTGATACAATATTATAAAAATAAGTGTCTCTAACACTAAAACCCGAAACTTAAAACTTGAAACTTGAAACTGACTACTAAACACTGAACACTGAATACTGAAAACTAAACTACTGCCCTCTAAAGAATATCACCGTACTCAACGTTTTTATAAGAATATTGGCATCTAAAAAAAAACTCCGGTGCTTGATATAATACAAATCATACTGAAGTTTTAAGAGGCTATCATCTACCGAAGACCCATAACGAGTATTGACCTGTGCCCAACCTGTTAAACCTGGTTTTATAATATGCCTGGTTTCATAAAAAGGAATGGTTTGCGACAGTTCTCTAACAAAATAAGGGCGTTCTGGTCTGGGGCCAATAAGACTCATGTCTCCTTTTAAAATATTTAAAAACTGAGGCATTTCATCCAGTCTTGAGTTTCTCAAAAATTTTCCAAAAGGCGTAATTCTTACATCATCTTTTTTAGCCCATACAGCCCCGTTTTTTTCGGCATTTTTTACCATGGTCCGGTACTTGATAATTTTGAACAAATGGCCATTTTTCCCTATTCTTTCCTGTATATAAAATAAGGGGCCTCTATTGGCAATAAGATTTCCTAGTAAAATTAATGGTAACAACAAAATACCAACACAAGCCCCTAAAAAGGAGATGATTAAATCAAAAATACGATGAAAAAACAGATACAACTTATTTTGGTTACTTCTGCTAAATGGGAAGTATTTATAAAAATCTTTTCCAACAAACTGAACAGGAACCCGATGGGTCATATCTTCATAAACTTGGGTATATTCTTTTATTGAAAAACCACCTTCCAACAGTGTAATAAGGTCTCGATATATTTCGGGCGTTATGTTTTCTGAATTATAGGTTGCAATGACTATTTCAGCAATATTTTCATCTTTTATAATCTGATAAATTTGTTTCGGACTGTATTCGGTGATACCTTTTAATTTAACCTTGTCCTTTTTTTGGAGTTCACAATTTATAAAACCTACAATCTTATAATTGGGATCTGAAACATTAAAAATATCTATCATACTTTTAATATGGGAGGTTTCTCCAACAATAAGAACTTTTTTAAAAAATCTTGGAGATACAATAAAGGTTAAATAGGCCATTCGCCATAAAAACAAAGCAACCATGATAGCAAAATAAAAATAAAGAATTTGCAAACGGTTTTCTGGCAAAAGGGGCGTAAAAAAGGGGGTTAAAAAGTAGAAAAGAACCGTAATGGAAACGGTAAAAACAATGCTTGTAGAAATCTTTTCAATTTTACTTGATTTCTGCAAATCGTAAAGCTCAAAAATAGTTCCAAATATGGAAACGTACAAAATAAGCACAAAAACCCAGCGCCAATTTTCCTTGGTTATGGTAAAATAATCAAAATCAAAGGTGTTACTTACAAAGTACAAAACCACTAGAATAGACAATATATCAAAAACACGTAATAACACTTTCCGTTCTGAAATATTGAAATGAATACCTTTATAGGACATCTTAATCTAAATATTGAGAAGTTATAAAGATACTAAGTAATTTTTTTTAGCAAGCATTTTATTCAAATAATGAGAACCAAAGCGGTTTTATATTTTCCCAACTGTAATTTTCGACTTTTTTTCTGGCGTTTAAGGTGAGTTGAATGGTTTGGTCTGTTTGAACTTTTAAGATCTTTATAGCCTTTACAAATCCCTGAACATCATCGGGATTAACCAAAACACCATCATAACCATTTTGTATTAAAAAAGGCATCCCGCCAACATGAGTTGAAACAATAACCAACCCCAAGGCCATAGCTTCTATAACACTCACTGGCATGTTATCTACTTCGCTGGTATTGATAAAAATATTGTAATGATGAGACAAATCTATCCATTCCTGTTTCGTTAAGGCTCCAGTAAATTCAACCTTTACATTCAAAGACGCTGCAAATTCTTTTGTTGTTTGTAATGAACCATCCTTATCTGGACCCACCATGCATAATGAAGCCTGAAACCCTTCATCTTGTAAGCTCTTTAAAATCTTGACCGCTAAATGAGGATTATATATTTTTGAAAAAGAACGCACCCAAAGAAGTCTAATGGTGTCATAATCTTTTGGTTTGAATGGGTATTGATTTAGGTTGACAACATTAGGAATGGTTATAACATTTGAATATCCGTAGGCTTCAAATGTTAATCGCATGTAATTGGATGGTGCTACATTTTTATAGGCATTTTTAAAGATAAGTTTACAAAGTTTAGGATGTCGCTTTAATCTATTGGGCAAATGACCTCCATGCAAAATGGGCAGATATTTTAATCTTAAAAATCTGCAGACTTGGCTTACAAAAAAGGCATAATAAAAATTTAAAGTACTATACGTGTCAATCAAGACATAGTCTGCCTTTTTTCTATTTAAAAACACGGCATACATCATAGCCAGTAACCTTAAAAACTTATTCGTTTTAGAAGATGAATACACTAGGTGATATCCTTCGTTTTCAAGTAATGGTCCAAGAACATCGAGATAGGTAATAGCTCCTGTTCTATGCTTTAATTGGTTTCCTATATATAAAATATTTTTCATGGACTTATCTAGTTTCTAGTTTCTAGTTTCTTGTTTCTTGTTTCTTGTTTCTTGTTTCTAGTTTCATAGGTAATATTAAGTAAGCATAATCCATAAATAAATGCCGGTGCCGCGATACGCATGGCCGAATGGTTAATCGTTAACAACCAAAAGATATAAAAGGAATAGAAGAATAAGTTGTTTTTGTTTTTTAATCTATAAACTAATGGTGTGATAAGTAAAATTAAAAAAGCCAAAACACCAAACAATCCATGTTCGGCAATAATTCGACTCATTTCATTATGAGAAGCAGCTTCAATACCCGTTGCGTTTAAACGTTCTTCTTTTACTTTACCTACCCCAATGCCTAAAAAAGGATTGTCTACAAACTCCCCAATTTCAAAAGCCAGTAAATCGGTACGTCCTGTAGTGAGATCTTCCTTTTCCCTGCCTGCAGCATCTTGATTCGCGTAGCGTTTATCTAAAAATCCACTGGTTTTAATAGAACTGATCACCCAGATAAAAAACAATAGCAGTAAAAACATAAGTAACGAAGCCTTGATTCTAAATTTCACTTTTAAATTCACTTTTAAATAATAGATCGCTAAAAACACCAAAATCATGATAACAGCCGTTAAAACGCCACCTCTACTAAACGTAATAAGGGCTCTAAAGCTTAAAGCCCCTAAGACCAATAAATCAATCATTCTATGTAAAAACAAGTCTTTCGACATAAAAAAACGGGTTGCAATCACAAAAATGCCTAAGCCCAAAACCGTAGCGACTTGATTGGGTCCAAAACCTCCAGAAGTCATAAAATTAGATTCTGTTCCCGTAACCACCTCTTGTAAATCAGGCGTATATAAAAACAAATAAACGGTCATACTTACCAAAGGCAATAAAAGCGCTATAACGATAATTTTTATCTGATTAAAAGACACCGTTCGTCTATAACAAAAAATGGCAGAAACTCCTAAACAAATGGGTCCGCTTAAATTAAAGGCAATGGCTCTACGAATGTTGGTATCAAAACCCATGTCTGTTACCGCTACAAAAATACCTGGTAATAACAATAAAATGTAGACGACAAATATTAAAGATTGATTGCTAAAACTATTGCTAAACAATCCCATAAGCATAAAAACAATGACCAAATATTTACTGGCTTCATAAAAAAACGTTCCGTTGTTCATCCTTAAAAATACTTCAATACCTACGATATAGGCGCATGCCATCAAGACGTAAAATGTTTTATACGGTTTTGAAGCCATGAATATTTTATAACTAAAAAAAACAGTAATAAATATAAAGTAAACTAAAGCTAAAGGCCTAAACAAATAAATACCAATGGCCAAAAAAACATGAAAAACGAGTAGTTTATAATAAAACGATAAGCTCATTTTTGATGGGTATTATAAATTTGAATAAGTTTTTCCATGATGCCTGCTTCTGAAAAGGATTTCAAAACTTTAAAATGTAAATTTTTACCCACTTTCTGTCTCAAATCTAAGTTATTTACATACAATAATAAAGCATCTGCTAACAAGTCATGATGATCTGGTGCTACTAAAACACCTTCATCGGCATTTGAAATAACCTGATGACAATCTCCAACTTGGGTTGCAATCACGGGTAATTCTGCCAAACCATATTCCAACAACGCCAAAGGTAATCCTTCAGATTTTGAAGCCAAAATACCTACAGTGGATTGTTTTAAAATATGAAACGTATCTGGACAACTTCCATACATAAAAACATGATGTTCTAATTTGTTTTCATTTATAAAGTTTTTTATGGCTTTAGAATAATCCTCTTCAAAATCTTGCCCAACCAAATGCAAACTCCAGTCAGCATGCTCTTTTATAACCAAAGTAAAAGCTTTTAACAAGGTAAGGTGATCCTTATCTGGTCTTAAATTAGCTAAACAAACAATTCTTTTTTCCGGTTCCCCTTTTAGGCTTGTTTTGTTTGAGGTCGAATTTATCATTGGGTAATTAGATAAAACATAAACATGTTTAGTTAAGAGCTTGCTTTCTGACCTCTCTTTTAATAATTTATTTACAGCTATAATGGATGAAAAAAAATAAGAACAACTTTTTAAAATAAGCTTATTTATGGCGGAAGATTGTCTTCTATTTCCATAGTG
>Ga0210034_1000223_pt1 | contig 67263 bp, 58 predicted proteins | sample CryGeymeta201505_FD_185466 | JGI IMG/M metagenome (GOLD analysis project Ga0210034, IMG submission 185466) | Groundwater microbial communities from Crystal Geyser aquifers in Utah, USA - Crystal Geyser metaG 2015-05 (SPAdes) (version 2) | ecosystem: Environmental > Aquatic > Deep subsurface >... | reverse complement strand
TTGCATTTGCAGCCAAAATAATGACAACTAAAAATCCAAAAATTATCCATTATTCAACTTTTTGAAAAATGAGGGTAATCAGAGGGGACTCAAGTATTGTAAATAACATTTACAGTTATGATTTATTTGATTCAAACAACCCTAATTTAATTCATTCGCAAGTTTATAATAATATCTTTACGAGCTTAAATTCACCTTCTACACATGCTACTGCGTTTACAAGAAATATTTTTGTTAATGCTTCAACAATAAACACAACAAATAATGGAAATACGAGTGTAAATAATCTATTTCAAACAAATCCATTATTTCTAAACAGCTCTGCATCTAACATTCACGATAATAATTATCGATTATATGCTGGTTCACCTGGAAAAAACTATGGTACAGATGGTTCTGATGTAGGATTTTATGGAGGGGAATTTCCATTTGTATTATTGGAAAGTGGTGCTATGCAATTGCCAACAATTCGTTCATTGCAGGTATCAGGTATTGTAAAACAAGGTGGGCAGGTAAGAGTTATTTCTACTATTTCCAATGCTTCTAATAATTAAAATTTAGAAAGTGAAATTATGAAAACACTTTTAATAATTTTAGGTTTGTTTATTCCTTTGTTAATTCACGCTGAGTCTATTCCAATTGTAAAAGTCGAATATTTTATTGATATCGACCCCGGATTTGGCAATGGTCAAAATATATCTATAAATCAGGATTCAGTAATAAATCTTGATTTTGATGTTGATATTAACAGACTTTCATTAGGTCAGCATTGGGTTTACCTTCGTGCTAAAGATAAAAATGGTTTTTGGACTGCAATTGAATCAAAACCTTTTGTAATTGAAGCGCCATTTACTCAAAAAATAGATACTCAAAATGACTTTGTTGCTTATGAGTTTTTTATAAATAATGATACTGGCAAAGGGAATGGAACCGTAGTATCAATACAAAGGGAAGATGCTCAGCTAGTAGATTTTAACGTGAATGCAAGTTTAAATTCTGGGAGTATAAACCATTTTTTTATTAGAGCAAAAAATAGCGCTGGAATATGGGGACCTACTCTCAGCTCGAGTTATTTTATCGAGCAATCTTTTGTTCCTAAATCAGATTCCATTCCACAAATAACAGAAGTCGAATATTTTTTTAATACTGATTCTGGAAACGGAAAAGGAAATCTTGTAAAAGCAGCTACCAATAGTTTTGAATTTGATAGTCTTATTTCAGTAAATAGCTTAAATATTGGTTCAAATGTACTTTACATGCGAGCGAAGAATTCGCAAAACAGATGGGGAACATTAAATCATGTTGAATTTAATATTGACGAAAAACACGAAATTACGTCACTTCAACCAACTTCAGGAAAAGCCGGCGATTCGTTCAGTTTAATTGGTTTGAATTTTGCTGCGCAAAAAGATGATCATAAACTCTTTTTGGGTTCTCAGCCGGTCATTATTGATCGTGTAAATGAAACCCAAACCGAAGTTTTTGGATTTGTACCCAACATGGAGAGCGGAGTCTATCCGGTTTCGCTGGAAATTGGTGGACACACAGTTCTTGCCGCTGAATCGTTTACAGTTTTACGGTCACAAATTATGGCAAATACGCCACAATTGTTGATGTCGGCGCCTGTGGGTTCTGTTCGTGATACGGTCATCACTATATACAATACTGGTTCGGCCGTGTTGAATCTGAGCAAAGTGGCGTTTAAGGAAAACCGATTTAGTGTTTCACCTTCTTCGGCGCAACTTTCGCCCAATGATTCACTTTCGCTTCGTGTGCAATTCAGTCCAACACAACGAATTTCCTATCGCGATACCTTGGTGATTGAATCGAATGCACCGACTCCATTTTTCACGATTCCCGTTGTGGCAGATGGATTAGATAACGAGTTTGAACTTTCCCGTTTGATACTCGTTTTCAACAAAGTTCAGGTCGGTCAGAATTTGGAAAAAACGATTACAGTGTTCAACCGTGGAAATTTTGGCGGAACCTTAGCATTTGAAAACCCAAATTCGAGTTCGTTTTCTCTTGATTTTCCCGAACAACAAAGCGTTAACGCTTCTGATTCGCTCGTGTTCACAGTGCGATTCAATCCTACTACAATTGGATTAAAGCAAGATTCTGTTTTTGTTCAAATTGTGGGGAAATCTACCCGATTTAAAGTAACCTTGTTGGGTGAGGCGATGTCATCTGGAACGCCATTTTTGGCTGTGAATGAGAAGAACTTGCATTTGCCACTTGTTGGTCCTGGCGGAACATCGAGTCGCGGTTTGTGGCTGTTTAATCGCTCTGAATTAAGCGTTCGCCTCGACAGTTTGTCTGATTTAAGTGAACCGTTTTCAATGACAGAGCTCGAATTTCCTCTCGAAATTCCTTCGTTCGATAGTTTGCGCATCAACATTTCAGCTAGTTCAACTTTGGCAGGAATCTACACCGATACTTTGAGTATTTACTCGTATGCAGGTCTTGAAAAAGTACTTGTTTCTGTTGAGGTTACGAAACCTCAGCTAAGTGTGAGTAACTTAACTTACGTTTTTGAAGAAGTGGCTGTGGGCGATTCGGTAGAATCAACGATAACGCTAAAAAGTGTTGGAAATTTGGATGCGCGTCTTTTAGAAGTTCGCTTTAGCAGTTTGAATTTTAGTTTGATGCCCGTTGAAGGTCGCTTGGCTGATAGCGTGAAAATCCGTTTTCATTTTGTCCCAAGAACTTTTGGCGAGTTTTCAGATACACTAAAAATTATCACCGATGGAGATCAATTGTTTGCTTATGTGAGCGGAAAGTCTCCTATTCCTAATCCGGAATCGGTTCAAAAGGAAGTTCACTACGAAAATACCGAGGTAGGCGTTACTCAAACAAAACGGCTTGCTTTGTTGAATAAAAGTATCAACGCCGATATCGTTCAGAAACTTTTAGTAGATAATGCAAATGTGACGGTTGAATTAGAGGCAAATAGAAGTAGAATAGTTAGAGGTGATACAACGTGGATACAAGTTAGTTATACGCCTACATCAATTGAAGCATTGAATGATACGTTGCGCATTGTAACACAAAGTGGAAACGTGTTAAAAATTGGATTGAGTTCAGCAGTTGCTACTTCCAGGGAAACATCAACTGAAGTGCTAACATTTGCGTTGCAACAAAACTACCCCAACCCATTTAATCCAAGTACGACCATTCGCTATTCCATTGCAAAAGCTAGTAATGTAAGACTAACTGTATTCAATTTAATTGGACAAAAGGTAGCCGTTTTGATAAATCAGCCCATGAATGCAGGGAATTATACGGCGCAATTTGACGCTTCGGCCTTATCAAGTGGAATGTATTTCTACCGATTAGACGCTGGCGAATTTAGTGAGACTCGGAAGATGTTACTTGTGAAGTAACAGGAATATATAAAACAAGCTCATGAGAAGTATTTTTGTGGGCTTGTTGGTTTGATTAAAAATCATAAAAACAAACTAATTATTTAAAGATATATGAAGTTTTTATACATAAATATATTCCTACTATTGCAATCAATAAATTTATTGACACAAACGAATTCAATTAATAAGAATAAAAACATTTATTTGAATAATGTTCAGCAAACAAACAATTATGATATCAAAAGCAATAAATCATTGAGTAGTGATAGTACTTTTTTGGAATTATTGTACCCTTTTGAAGGAATGTTACATCGTATTTGTAGTGGAGGTCCAGCCTGTAATCCAGATGGATCACCAAGTAAACTAAGAGTAAGTTGGAAAAGGAGTGAAGATATTAAAAAAATAAAAATAGAATTTTCAAAAGATAACGGTTTAACTTGGTCAATTATAGGGTCAGATATTGATGCAACTTTGTCTGGTTACGAATTCGAAACTTCAGTAAAATTTATATCTAATAATTGTAAAATACGTTTAACAGATATAGATAATACCGAAAATGTAGTTGAAAATGAGGGTAATTTCTCGATAGTGAGTTTGGAATGGGTTGATATGTCAACTAGTGAAAATAATGTAATAAAAGGAGGGACTTCTCAGACAATTAGCTGGAAGCAAGCTGGATTAGATTCTTTAAAAATAGAATATTCAACAAATTCAGATAGACGCAAAAGGTATTTAATAACTGAATCTGCACCTGCAGACGTACCTTATATTTGGAATGTTCCAAATTTAGATGCTGATGATGTATTTATTATCTTGTCTCATCCTGTTAAATCAGGAGTTTATGTTAGTAGTCAATTCACAGATTATTACAAGATACTGAGATATTTAAATGTTTCATTATCCGCTGATTCGGTAATAATACAAAAACCAAGCTACATCAATTTATTATTCCATGCATTAGATGAAAATGGTTTGGGTGAAGTAGGTCTTCAAAATGATGACTTAATTGTAATGGAAAATAATCAATTAATATCACCAAGTGAGTCATTTATGCAATTTGGAAAATCAGAACAACTAGATTTTACAATGCGAACAGTTTTAACACTTGATAATTCATTTAGTTTAAGTCAAAATGACTTGGATGTTATTAAAGAAGCAGCCAAAGATTTTGTCAGAAAAAAGGATACAAATCAACAAATAGCAATTTATACTTTTTCTGAAAATGTAAATTTATTGAGAGATTTTACAACAGATACGACGTTATTAATTCAAGCAATAAATGGAGTTAATCGTGGCTTCCCCTCAACTAATCTTTATGGATCAATAATTACAAGTTTATCTAAATGGGAAGATAGTTACTCTCTAAGTAGTATTGAACATGGAACATTAGTCGTTTTCACTGATGGAGATGATACTCAAGCATCATCAACATTACAGCAAGTATTAGACGCTAGGGGGGCAAAAAGAATAATTACTATTGGATTAGGTAACGATTTAAATACAGAAGTATTACAAACTATTGGAAATGGCGGTTATTTTAGAGCAGCAAATGCATCTGAATTGAATGTTATTTTTAATGAAATACAAGAAAATCTAATACAATTTACAAAGAGTTTTTACTGGCTTAATTATATAAGTCCTAAACGTGGTCCCAATACCCATGAGCTTAAAGTATCAATAAATGGTAATGAGAATTCTAGTTTGAATAGTTCAATGCAAGTAGAATTTAACAGTGATGGCTTTTATTCAGTTTATTTCGGAATAGTTATTAATCCAGATCCTCTTAATCCTATAGGGATTGATAGCTTAGAAATAAAAGCAAATATCCCAACTGAGTTAAAAATTCAGATTCCTTTTTCATTTAATTCACCTAATATTATTGCAAGTACAAATAATGGTGAATCATTCACATTTTTTTAAAAAGATGGTAATAATGGATTATATGAATTAGAGGTTGCAGGAACACCAGGGTCTATTGTTGGCTTAAATTTGAGCGACTCGAATAACGAATATTCGAAAGAATTGTTTTTGAAAATTTCAAATCAAAATCCGACAAGTAAAATTAAACTAACGAGTCCAACTAATTTAGAAGATTTATCAAGTACTACTGTTAAATTTAATTGGAATCAAGATCCAAACAAATCAGAAAGTTATGTTTTCCAGCTAAGTGAAAGCAAATCCTTTCAAAATCTGATTGCAGATTCTACAATTACAGATACACTCATTACAATTCGAAATCTCAATAATAATTCGCAATATTTCTGGCGAGTAAAAGGAAAAAATATTTTTGGCGAAGGTGATTGGAGTGATATTGGAATGTTTAAGATTTTAAATGCAACCGATTTAGAAAATGAAGAGAAAGCCTACAAATTTACGCTTAAACAAAACTACCCAAATCCATTCAACCCAAGCACAACAATTCGCTATTCCTTAGCTAATGCTTCCGATGTGCGACTAACAGTGTTTAATATGATCGGGCAGAAGGTTGCCACCTTGGTGAATCAGCCCATGAACGCCGGAAGTTATACGGCGCAGTTTGATGCTTCAGCCTTGTCAAGTGGCATGTATTTCTACCGATTAGATGCTGGCGAGTTTAGCGAAACGAAGAAAATGTTGCTCGTGAAGTAAGGTTATTCATTAACACAAATCTACTATCTAAATCGTAAGCGAACAACTTTTGGATGGTAGATATGTAAACAAATTTTTCTACAAAATGGATTCAATGAATCTCAAAAAAAATAAACAACTAAAACAAACCTAAAATCAATAAATATGAAAAAACAATTATCAAAATGGGTAGTAATAGTCTTACTTTTCGCACCAATTTTACTTACAAATTGTAGTGAGGAAGAAGAAGACGCAGTCTTGCGTGAAAACAGCTTTGTATTCGACAATAAAGTATACGACACTCAAAAAGGGGCATTAGTAAACTTTGGTCTTTCTAACTCTACATCAACTAATGCAGATTATTATTTACATTTATATAATTCTTCGTTAGTTTTTACCGATGCGGGTAAGGATGATGGTGTAAACCCTTTCACAGGTACAGGCTCTAAGGTATTGATTTATTTACAAGCTACACCAAATGTATTAGAAACTACTGGCGGTATCTTTAATTATATTCCAAGAGGTGATAATTCAGGAGTAAGATATGTACTACTTGCTGAGGTTGATAAGTTTAACAGCTCAACAGATTATTCAACTCATAAAGTTCAAATAAGTAAAGCAGGAGACATTTATACTATAACTTATTCAGGTACACTTGAAAACAAATCATTTGAAGGAAAATACAAAGGACCTTTAACCTATCACAATGAATGAAAATTAAAATAGAATAAACTTTTTTTACCTCAAAATAGGTAAGCCTTGATTCAAGACTTGCCTTGATTTTATGTTATTATCAATTTTATTCAGCCCAAGCGCTTACGTAATCAAAAACTTCTACAAATTCTACTCACATAAACGTCATTTATTTATTTAGAATTAACCCAATTCTCCAAATTTAACTCGTCTATTCTACCAAAATGATTTGTGTTGTTCGATATTAAATCAAATCAAAAACAATTGCAGTTCCAGCAATAAGTGTGTCATTATGCCCAAATAGTTGTCCGTTTGATCTCAGATTTGCAAAGATTTGAGCTGATTTTTTCGCAATAATCTCATTAGGTGGTACTACTTTATTTAGACTTACATATTTCTCAAATGCAGCTAATTGCTTTTTGGCATCCTTGAAGTAAAGTCCATTCAGTATTTCATAATAAGTGATTACGCTGATGTTGATATATCCAAAAGTTTCCAAATAGTTATTAACCAATTCAACAAATCAGATTTTTTTCTAAAGAAAAATGAAAGTGTATCAGTGTCTAAAAGAGCTTGTTTCATAGCTCAATAATTCTGTTATCTACTTCCAATTGTGATTCTTTGGCAACTTGTAGAAATTCTTCAAAATCATTTTCAATCATATCAGACCAAGTTCCAGCTAATTCTAATATTTCCAATCGATTGTGCTCTTTAGTTTTAATTTCTTTCATAAAATTGTGCAAAATAGTATCAACCTCTTTTAGATAATCGTCAGGAATTAAACTTAGTTTTCCCAAAATTGATTGATATACATTTTTGGTTTGCATAATTTATTTTGCTTTAAAAATGAGAATTACTTTGTTTAATTTAATCTAATAAAATTCAAACAAAAGCGAAACACAATCAATTCAAAACCTTCGATTGTGTTTCGTTCAATCTTAATCAGCCCAAGCGCTTACGTCATCAAAAACTTCTACAAAATCTAGTTTTGAAGAATCTGAAGAAATTGCAGTCTCAAAGGTTGAGTGTCCTTCAGTTTTTCTGATGAGTAATTTTTTGGCTAATTCATTAACGACTTTATTTTGTATTAAGCGTTTTAAAGGTCTTGCGCCAAAACGAGAATCAAAACCATGTAAAGCTAGCCAATCTTTTACCGCATTTGGAACTACAAGCGTAATATGTTGTTTTTCCAACAGTTGATAGACTCTCGCTAATTGAATATCAACAATATATCTTAAATGTTCTTCATCAAGAGGATGGAAAACGATGACATCATCAATACGATTTAAGAATTCTGGGCGAATGGTTATACGAAGTTGGTCGAGTAGTTTTTTCTCTAAATCTTCGAGATCTTCGTCAGTTAATTTTCCATTTTTGGCTTCGATTTTATCATTAATCATGTGTGAACCGATATTGCTCGTCATGATTACAATCGTATTTTTGAAATCAACGGTTACGCCTTTGTTGTCTGTAAGTCTTCCGTCATCAAGAACTTGCAATAAAATATTGAATACATCAGGGTGAGCTTTTTCGATTTCATCCAACAAAACTACGGAGTAGGGTTTTCTGCGAACAGCTTCGGTTAATTGCCCGCCTTCATCATAGCCAACATAACCTGGAGGTGCTCCAACTAAGCGACTCACACTGTGTCGTTCCATGTATTCACTCATATCGATGCGAATCATGGCATGTTCATCATTAAATAAAAATGAAGCTAAAGCTCGTGCTAATTCTGTTTTTCCAACGCCTGTTGAGCCTAAGAAAATAAACGAACCGATTGGTCGTGCATCGTCTTGTAAGCCGGCACGTGAGCGTCTAACTGCATTAGAAACCGCTTCAATAGCTCTATGTTGACCAATTATGCGTTTATGTAATTCTTCTTCAAGCAATAATAATTTTTCTTTATCACTTTGAAGCATTTTGGTTACAGGAATACCAGTCCAACGTGAAATAATTTGTGCAATATCTTCGGCATCAACTTCCTCTTTTAACATAGAGTTGGTCGACTGAATATCTTCCAATTTATTATTGGCTTTAATTAAATCAACTTCTAGCTTTTTGATAGTGCCATAGCGTAATTCGGCAACACGCTCGTAATTGGATTCACGTTCAGCTTTATCCGCTTCAATTTTAGTTGCTTCAATAATTTGTTTGAGCTCACGAATTTTCTGAATCAATTCTTTTTCGGTCATCCAATGCGCTCGTAACGATTGTCTTTCTTCTTCTAATTCAGCTAAATCTTTTCCGATTTTTTCGTTTTTTGAGGTATCGTTTTCACGTTTCAAAGCTTCGCGCTCAATTTCCAACTGACGTATTTGACGTTCAATATTATCAAGCTCTTCGGGAAGAGAATCAATATTAATTCTGAGTCTTGAAGCAGCTTCGTCAATCAAATCGATGGCTTTATCGGGAAGAAAACGATCGCTAATGTAACGATGAGAAAGTTCTGCAGCTGCAATAATTGCGGAATCAGAAATCCGAATTCCATGATGCAATTCGTAACGTTCTTTCAATCCGCGTAAAATTGAAACCGTATCTTCAATATTGGGTTCATCAACTTGTACAGGTTGAAAACGGCGTTCAAGCGCTTTGTCAACTTCAACATATTTTCGATATTCGTCGAGTGTTGTAGCGCCGATTACGTGTAGTTCACCACGGGCAAGACTTGGTTTTAGAATATTGGCGGCATCCATTGAACCTTCCGCTTTTCCAGCACCAACAAGATTATGCATCTCATCAATAAAGAGAATGACTTCGCCATTGGAGTCAATGACTTCTTTCACAACGGCTTTTAAACGGTCTTCAAATTCACCACGAAATTTAGTTCCGGCAATTAAAGCGCCCATGTCTAAAGCTACAATACGTTTGGTTTTAAGAATTTCAGGAACATCGCCATTATAAATTCGCAAAGCTAAACCTTCGGCAATGGCAGTTTTACCAACTCCAGGTTCACCAACTAAAACAGGATTGTTTTTTGTCCGACGAGTTAAAATTTGCATAACTCTGCGAATCTCATGGTCACGACCAATAACAGGATCTAATTTATTTTTTTCAGCGGCTTCATTTAAATCACGAGCATAGCGTTTTAAAGCTTGATAACGTTGCTCTGCATTTTGATCATCAACTTTATGAGTGCCTCGAATATCTTTTAAAACAGGAAGAATCTTGGATTTTGTAATTCCTGCATCACGTAAAATGCGATTTGCTTCGCCTTTGCCTTCGGTAAGAGCAATTAATAGATGTTCTGAAGAAATGTATTCATCACCCAATTCTGAGGCTGTTTTTTGAGCAATATCAAACACATCTTTAGCTTCATTTGACAAATATTGTCCACTTACTGATGCGCCTTTTACTACTGCTAAACGGCTTGTTGCATCATCTACTGTGTTCTTAAGTGTCGCAACAGAAACGCCAATTTTTTTAATAACAGAAGTAACCACACTAGAATCATCAGATAGAAATGCTTTTAAAATATGCAAAGGGTCAAGTGCTTGATGACCTTTATTCTGTGCAGCATCAAGAGCTAATTGAATAGTCTCTTGTGCTTTGGTTGTAAATTTGTTGAAATTCATACGTCGTGCTAGTTAGTTTAAATCTAACAATTGATTAACTAAACTTATACCAATTACCGATAAATGACAAAATGACAGTTTGTCAAGAATTTAAAGCTACTAGGACTCACAGTCCTTTAAGGACTGTGAGTCCTAGTAGCTTTAAATTTGCTTTTATAGATTTTAAAAAATCGAAATCCTTTTGGCAGTTTCTGCCTATTATTGGGTTTTACTTTTAATCAATTTTTTATGTCCAAAACAATACTTGTCTGCAACGACGATGGCTTTTTTTCCTACGGTATTCAACAATTAGCAATGGTTGCTTCAGAGTTTGGGAAGGTTATTGTTATTGCTCCTGACAGGCAGCAAAGTGCTGTTGGCCATGCCATTACAATTCAAACTCCACTTCGAGCTAACAAAGTTAAAATGCCAAATGGAATGGATGCAATTGCCGTAACTGGAACTCCTGCAGACTGTATTAAATTGGCCCATGACAAATTATTGGATGGTGTTAAACCAGATTTAGTTCTAAGTGGAATAAATCATGGTTCGAATGCAGGAATCAATATGCTGTATTCGGGAACAGTTAGCGCTGCAACCGAAGCTGCTATTTTAGGTTATCCTGCTATTGCTGTTAGTTGTACTTCTTTTGATGAAAAACCAGATATGTCGGGTTGTGAGGAAACTACTCGTCGACTGATTAAACTAGTTTTGGAAGAAGGATTACCGCCTTATATGATTTTAAATGCAAATATTCCAAAAGGTCCATTTACTGAAATGAAGTGGACAAAAATGGCTCGTAGTCGTTATGTTGAGGAATATGATGGGCGAGTTGATCCTTATAACAGACCTTATTATTGGATGACGGGTAAGTTTGAAGTGTTAGAAGATGGGGAAGATTTAGATGTTCATACAATAAATAAGGGTTTTGCTTCGGTAACTCCTGTGCAGTATGATCTTACGGATTATAGTTATTTGAAAAAACGTTTGGGGATATAAAGAACTCAATTTAAATGAGTCTTTTTGCAAAAGTGTATTTAACTCGTTTTCGTTCAATAAAAAACGGGAATCTATAAAAAAAACGTCTAAGTCATTTATAATCAAGAATATATTTTTAAATTATTGATGTGATTAGGTAGAAATATACTTTTGACAAATTTGGGATAAATGAGTCTAAGACTCTTATTTGCTCTTTAGTACGAGACTTAAGTCTCGCACTAATAATTGCAGTAATTAATTTAGAAATTTAATTTCTGGTTTTTGGCTTGTGCCTCGTAGTTGGATTTTGGTTCTATTACCAATTTTTTTTCCGTTTGCATATCCACTCATGTTAGCAAAAAGTTGTGCTAATTGAGCTGATTCAGTAGTTTTGAATTTCACTTCAATGAAAGATGGATTATTAAACGTAAAAGGCTGATTTGCATTGATTCTTGTTGCATTAATTTCAGATTCTAGCTTTAGCACATCTCCATCTAAATAAAAATGCTTAACATCAATAGCTAAGTCATTGACATTCATTTTTATAGAAACTGAATCTAGTTTAGTTGATTTGGGACTTGAGCCGTAAACAAAATACAATGGTGCTAAATTTCCTGGCCATTTAGAAGGTGGTTGCCAAACAAAATTTGAGCTATTTAATTTAAAAGCTAATTCTTCTATGTTGTTTTTTTCGAGATGAATAGAGGATTTTAAATCGATATGTTCTGCGGTAAACCAGGAGTTCTCTAAGCCAAAAATTGGGAATTCAAATGGTAATTTTCCAGAAAAATTGAGATTGGCTGTCAATGTATTAGGTTGGTTTAACAATCCATTTACTAAATAGATACAAGTCGATTTTGCAGAAAAATCAGTAAATGTTGGAGTCGTTCCAGTAATTGAAACTTCAAAAACGGGAATGCCCCCAAGAAATACTAAAGAAAAGTGAAGTTTTTCTAAAAAAGGGACTGAGATTTCCCGCTCATTGGTTCCAGTATTACTCTTCCACGCATAAATACTTGTTAATTCTACATCTATATTTAAATCTCTTTGAGGTAAACTATTAGATTGAGCCGCTTTAAATGCTGAAAATAATGCTCCTTTCGAACGAATTGATGCAAATGCAGCTAATGGGATCGAGGTTTTTTCGGTTTTAAGCACCGGTTCATCAGCTTGAAACTCTACTTGATCAGTTGTGTTGCTGAGAAAGTTTTTTGGCGAAAAGAGAAGAGTAAAAATGATTAATCTTGAATAATGTAATTCTATCTTGCTGAACAAGATGGCTTTTTCCGGAGTAATCGGAAACTTGGGCTTTGTTAGAATTGTTTTTCCAAATAAAAATGAAACATAAACAGATTCAACCTGTCCAACGTTTTCTTCACTTATAGAAAATGAATTAATTTGTTCTTCAATTACCGTTTCAAGTTTTGAAATTCTCCAATAGAAAAAAACTGAAATCATCAGAACAAAAATAAAAATCCCTACGAGAAATTTCTTCATAAAATCTTGGATTAAGCTTTTTGAGCTAAAGCGTAGATACCAGTTCCTTTTTCATTTTTGGTGAACATATCGATATTCATTAAAATTAAACCAGGAAGTAGCGTTACTGCGTAATAAAAGGGTAAAAGTACAACAAGGAATTTGCTAAATGTTAACCACATCATTGGATATTTAATGAGCATTACCCAAGCTGCATGGCCTACAGTGCCATAAGAATAATGAATTTTTACAGGATTCAAGCCAGCTAATTTTAGTTTTGTACTAATATCTTCTTTAGAATAACCAGCTCTAGCATGTTCTCCAACGAATGATTCATCGCCATCAGCATCGTCTTCTGCATAATGAGAAGGAGAGTGCATCAGAAAATAACCCTTGTTTTTTAAGCGATTAGCGCAATTACGAATAACTTTTATATCATCTTCGATGTGTTCTAAAACATCTACGCAAAGTGCAAAATCGAATTCTGGCTGAGTATCGTTCATTTCTAATAAATCAACCCTTTTAAATTCAATTCTTTTTTCTGCGACTTCTTTTTCAAAAAAATAACTGCAATCGGATAAATAATCGTCTTTTACATCAACTGCTAAAATGGAGGCATTAGGAAATGTTTTGAGTAAAAATCGGTCGTATTGTCCGAAACCGTTTCCTGCATCAAGAATTTTCAGCGAATTTTTTTTTGAAAATTCAGATTCAAGTGATCTTACAACAGCTCTAACATGCCAACTCCGAAGAAAAAACAAATCTAATAATGAATAAAAAATGGAACGCAAAAAACGTGATTTTTTTATAAATGCGGCAAATCGGTCTTTTACCGGATCGTATGCAATTGTACTCATTTTTAAATAATCTCCTTTATATCGGCTTTTTTCACGCCGCTTTGTTTAATTATCAATTCACCAATTAGACCAACTGAAAAAAATTGAACACCTAAGACCATCATTAAAACCCCGAAAATTAAAAGAGGTCGATTAGATAAATATTGATCAAGAAAAATTCTTCCATAAGTTAAATAGGTAATTATTCCAGTTCCTGCTAAGAGTGAAACAGTTCCAATTGTTCCAAAAAAGTGCATCGGACGTTGAAGATAGCGTTGCACAAAAAGCAAACTAACTAAATCAAGAAATCCTTTAACAAACCGAGAAAATCCAAATTTTGAGTACCCATATTTTCTAGGGTGATGTTGAACAGCTTTTTCTCCGATTTTTCGGAATCCTTCATCTTGAGCTAAAAGTGGGATATAACGGTGTAATTCGCCATATAAATTAATATTCTGAATGACTTCGGCTTTATAGGCTTTCAATCCACAATTAAAATCGTGAAGCGCAATTCCGGTTGATTTTGAGGTTACAAAATTAAAAAAACGCGAAGGTAATGTTTTTGATATTGGATCGTAACGTTTTTGTTTCCAACCACTTACTAAATCAAATTCGTCTTTTAACATTTGAAGCATGGCTGGTAATTCGGCAGGATCGTCTTGCAAATCTGCATCCATTGTACAAATAAATTCACCTTTTACTATATCAAATCCGGCTTGAAGTGCAGCAGATTTTCCATAATTCCGGCGTAGTTTAATTCCTCTAACAAAAGAGAACGATTTTTTTAAATTTTCAATCACATTCCATGACTCATCTGTTGAGCCATCATCAACAAAAATAATTTCGAAGGCGTAGTTTGCAGCTTGCAAATTCGCCTGAATAAGTTGTGTTAATTCCGGTAGTGATTCTGCTTCATTAAAAAGCGGAACTACAACGCTAACGTGAATAGGATTAAGCTGATTAAGTGAGTTGTCCAAAATAAGTTGCTTTGAAGTAATAAGAACCTAATTTAGTCAAAATAATGGCATTGGCATAGTTTAAAACTATGGCAATGCTTCATTTTTTAGTACCTTTAGATTTGTTTCAGCCTATAAACAAGTTATGTTCAAATGAAGAAATTATACTATAGTATTGGTGAGGTTTGCGAGTTATGCAATGTGGAACATCATCATATTCGATATTGGGAAACGAAGATTCCAGCTTTAAAACCACATAAAAACAGAGCTGGAAATAGGGTATTTACGGAATCTGAACTTCAATTAGTTGCCCAGTTAAAAGAGCTTATTTTGGACAAAGGTTTTAGTATTGATGGTGCAAAAAAAGAATTACAGCGTCAAAAAAATGGAGATCAAGTAGAAGTTAGTCTTCAAACTGATTTGAAAACAGATTTAATGGAAATCAAATTATTTTTAGAACAGCTTCGGGATAAATTATGAGTTTAATCGGCAAAATTGGTCATTTTAATTTATTTAGCATCGATACGGGTGATTTTAGTCTTGATGGTGGCGCTATGTTTGGCGTAGTTCCAAAAACATTATGGAGTAAAAAAATACCAGCCGATGATAATAATCGAATCCGAATGACAATGCGCTGTTTGTTAATTCAATCTGAAACAACAAAACGTACTTATTTAGTGGATACTGGACTTGGTTACAAATACGACGAAAAGTTCAAGAAAATTTATGAAGTTGATGATGAGGGAAAAGATCTCTTAACTTCATTAAAAAACATTGGTTTAGAAGCTGAAGACATTACAGATGTAATATTTACGCATTTACATTTTGATCATGGCGGCGGAGCAGTATTAAGGAATGAGTCAGGAGAATTGGAAATGCAATTCAAAAATGCGACGCATTGGATTACTCCTGAACATTGGAAAGCTGCGACTGAACCAAACGCCCGAGAAAAAGCAAGTTTCTTGCCAGAAAATATGAATCCACTTAAAGAAACACACTTATTGAAGTTTTGTAACGAAGGCTTTGAATTTGAACCCGGTTTAAATGTTATTGTGATGAATGGACATACTTTAGGGCAACAATTACCTCGAATTACATATGGAGAAAAGACCTTAGTTTACGCTGCTGATTTAATTCCTTCTGCTGCGCATATTCCACTAGCTTGGATTATGGGTTATGATATGTTTCCATTGCAAACGCTAACAGAAAAAGAAGTTTTTCTACAAAATGCAGTTCATGGAAATTGGACGCTTTTCTTGGAGCATGATTTAGAAAGTATGCTTATTAAAGTAGATTATAATGGAAAGCACTATTCTGCAAGAACTGTTTCAGAAATCTAGTAAAAACCTGAGTTCTGTTAAAAAAGGGCAGCCCATAGCCCAAGGATAAATCTTGACAAAGTGATTTTAAAACACAATCTTAGGCAAAAAACGGTCATAGTGTGATTCGACTTAGGATCTAGTAGCAGAGAATAAGCGTGAACAAAACACGATATTTTGCGAGTTTGATTTAGATTTGACTCAAATTCGGACTTCGTTTCTATAAAAAAGGCAGTGGTTTTCGCAAAGAAGCGGTCATCCCGTGACCTGACACGATTCGAAGAACCACGAAGTGCTATCTCTGTCCAATATCATTTTACGCAACAATCACTTTTTCTTTGAATAGATTAGTTCTTAGGCTGAGATGCTGGGTCGAAGCCCAGCATGACCAAATAACATATATGAACAAAGCTCATTATGATGTGAATAATCTCTTGTTTTCATTAATTATGCTACATAAAACCGTTAACAAACTCATTCACTTTACAAAATGTCAAAGTCCGAAAGTTGAAGATTTGATTTTTTATCAAAATTCAACAGTTAGCAAAAGTGATAAACTTAACTAAAGTTTCAAGTCCGAATTTGAATTAACATCTAGATTTTTTTTTAATCCGAAAATTATTACTTTAAAAATCGGTGAATTATAACGATTGAATAGTTACAAATTTCCCGCTTTAAAATTCAAAAAAGCACCATTTCAAAACTCTAAATCTTATTCAATATGTCTTTATAATTACGACTCATGCTTAATTTTGCGCCATTTTTCATTATTACAATGTAATCGCCGTGATAATAAGATTGAAACTCCTGCACTTTTTTAACATTAACTAAGGTTGTGCGGTGAATTCTATAAAATAATTCAGGGTCTAATTGAGAGATTAAATTTGTTAGAGTCTCTCGAATTAACTGACTTTTGCCGTTAAAATAAATTTTGAGATAGTTCCCAGCCGTTTCTATGTAATCGATTTCTTCGGTTTCAATAAAGAAAATCTTGTCGTTCTTTTTTACAGAAATGCGTTTTAAATAGCTCTTATTCTTCTCGTTTAACTGATTAATTAAATCTGTAACTCGGTTGATTAATGATTCCGGTTTTTTATTCTTAATGGCTGTTTTTGCACGTTTTAGAGAAAATAAAACTCGTTTTTCATCAAAAGGTTTTATGAGATAATCAGTGGTTAAAATTCCTGGCGTGTCATGTTCGAATTGCTCTATTTTGGAAATTACAATTACAGCAGGAATATCGTAAGCGTCAACATCTTCGGTGATTTCTGGATCTCCAAAAGAACTCATCTTAAAATCGATGATTAAAAGATCAGGTTTTTCTAATCGAATTGCTTTAATAGCATCTTTGCAAGTAATACTTGTTTTTTTGATTACGAATTCTGCGTCTTTATCAACAAATTGTTTAATTGTATTGATTTGGGATTCATCAGAATCTACAATGTGGCAGGTAAAAGTTTGCATGAGGGCCAAAGTTTGAATGAAAGTCAAGAAGTAATAGTGGCCTACTACGGAGACGAAAAGGATTTTGTTGTAGTTGAATAGCTAGTTTATTGCAACGAAATTAAATTCCAAGTTATTCGCGATAAATTTTTTCTGCTTCGAAACTAACTGAGTTCATTTGCTCAAAAACGTTTAGTTTGGTTATTTTTATTGAACAACGATATAAAAAAGCTTGATTTGAAAATGATTCAAGAATTTGAAAAGCAAGATGTTCTATTAATTGATAATGTTTTTGCTTTGAAATGGTTTTAATAATGGATGCTATTTCAGTGTAATCGATAGTCTTAGATATATCATCAGATTTCATGGCTAATTCAACATCAACCCATAAAACAAGATCAAGTGTTAGGGTCTGAAGCTGTTTTTTTTCCCAATCGTGAATGCCAATTGAAACAGGAATTTTAAAAGAGTTTAGTTTTATTCTTTGCAACATAAAGTTGTTCAAATTGAAATTTTCAAAGTTCAACTGAAACGTGAGAACTAGGTTTTACGGAATCAAGCCGAGCTAATAAATCTGATAAATCAGTGAATACTTCATAAATAGAAGTGTTTTCTTCTCGAACAAACCCATTTTGAATCATATCATCTATAAGTTTTAAAAGAGCATCATAACATCCATTTTGATTAAAAATAAATATGGGTTTAGCATGTATGCCCAATTGATACCAAGTTATGACTTCAAACAATTCTTCTAGGGTTCCAAAACCACCAGGAAGAGCTAGAAAAGCGTCTGCACGTTGCATCATAATAGCTTTGCGTTCGTGCATAGTTTCTGTTTCAATGAGCTGCGTTAAATGAAAATGAGCGACTTCTCTTTTTTTCAAAACAGTTGGGATTACTCCAGAAACCGGTGCTCCATTTTGCAAAAAACCTTCAGCAACAGCTCCCATCACGCCAATTGATGCGCCACCATAAACTAAACCAAATTGATGTTGAGCGCACCATGTTCCAATTGAAAATGCTTCAGTCGTGAATTCGGGTGATTTACCAGATGAAGATCCGCAAAAAATGGTAATCCAACGTGTTGGTTTAGTTTTCATAATAATTGGTTTAATTAATTCTTAGAATTTAATTTCGTTTAAAAATCAGAATGGTAAAAATACGGCGAAAAAGATTATCGGAAGGCTTCATTTTGGAGGGAATTTAGATGAATTTCCTCTTTTAATATGTTGAACTTGTTATTTTACTAACCTGAGTTTGGGATGAGGATTAGTACAATAATTTTAATCAAAACCCAGATTAAACAAGGAAGAACTTCATTTGGCTTGGTCTTTCAATCTCGAATTTAACCCAAAATTAGACAGAGATTCCGGGACAAGTCTAGCATGAAGAATTTAATTTTTACCTTGTTTTATAGGTACACTAGTATCACGAACTCAAGTTATTAGTAAAACTGCCAAATGCTTTTGAAAAATAAAATAAAATGATATTAGATTGAAATTAAAAACTAGTGACTAATTCATTAATAGTCAATTGATTATGTGTTTTGCAAAACTTATACAGGTTAGTAAAGAACTCTTTGAAAAGGATAAGATTTGAACAAAAAAAAGCACTGATGATAATATCAGTGCCGAGATATTCAATTCATAGATTACTATTTCTTTTGTTATACATCTAAATCAATACAAGATACGAGTTTTAATAGTGTATTTAACTTGTCTCATTTTAGATAAAACCGCTTTAGAGTTGTGTTTATCAATATCGAGAACTACATACCCAATCTGTTCATTCGTTTTCAAATATTGTCCTAAAATATTGATATCTAAATCGGAAAGAATGCGGTTTATTTCAGACATAATGCCGGGCATATTTTTGTGAATATGAAGAATTCGATGCGTTCCGCCTTGAACAGGTAAGCTTAAAGAAGGAACTGTATGTGAACCATTTGTAGAACCATTATCCACTAAACTGATTAATTTTTGGGATACTTCTATACCGATATTATATTGAGCTTCAATTGTTGAGCCACCAATATGTGGGGTAAGTATTACATTGTAATTTCCTTGAAGGGGAGATGAAAATCCTAGACCTTTCGATTCTGGTTCTTCCGGAAAAACATCAACCGCAGCTCCAGAAACTTGACCCGAATCTAAAGCTTGAACTAAAGCATCAATATCAACAACGGTTCCTCTTGAAAGATTGATGAAAATAGCACCCTGTTTAATTTTTGCGAATTGTTCAGCCCGAATCATGTTTTGAGTACTAGGTGTTTCAGGAACATGAAGTGTAACAACATCAGACTTTTCTAAAAGTTCTTCTAGTTTTGCACAATGAATAGCATTTCCGAGAGGCAATTTAGGTTCAATGTCATAAAACAACACTTTAAATCCCATTGATTCTGCCAACACAGAAACTTGTGATCCAATATGTCCATATCCAATAATACCTAGAACTTTACCACGAGCTTCGTAAGAATCTTTGGCATCTTTTTGCCATTCACCTTTGTGTGCGCCAATATTTTTTGCAGGAATTCGGCGCAAAAGCATGATGGATTCTGCAATAACAAGTTCAGCAACTGATCGAGTGTTAGAGTAGGGCGAATTAAAAACAGTAACACCTTTTGTAGTTGCATATTCAAGATCAACTTGATTCGTACCGATACAGAAACAGCCAATAGAAATTAATTTTGTTGCCCTATCTAGAACTTTTTTTGTGATATACGTTTTTGAACGAATACCAATAATGTGATAATTAGCAATTACCTCAAGGAGTTGTTCTTCTGTAAATGCGTTTTTGTGAGTATCTATCGAGAAAAATTCGCTGTTGTTAAATTCCTTAACCGCTGAAGGATGAATACCTTCTAATAATAATATTTTAATTTGATCTTTTGGAAAAGAAAGAGGTGTGTCTTTTTCACTCATGGTTGTAAATAATCGAGATTAGCATAAATGCTAAATTTAGTGAATATCGGTTTAAGAAATATGAATTTTGCTTAAAGGGTAAGAATTTCGATATGAATAGGCTTTATTTTGATTTAAAATGAGTTTTAGAGATAAAATTTTCTTAAAAGCTTTCATTAAAAGGGTTTCCAGTACTGAAAATTATGTCGGATCACAAATCAACTAAGTCTTTAGTTGATTTTATTCCAGTTTCATTGTAAACTTGAGATTATGAAAAATCAAATTGTATTCTTATTGATGCTCGTTAGCAGTTTTTCATGTGCATCATTTAATTCTGTTAAAACAAGGGAAGAAAAACAAGCGGTAAAAGTTTTTGATGACTATACAAAAGCATTCAATAATCGTGATATAGCAAAAATGGTGAGCTATTTCTCAGATGATTTTGCATGGATTAGTATTAAACCAAAAGTATTTGAAACATTGGTTAGAGGAAAAGCGCAATTGATTGAATCGTATGATAAATATTTTAAAACCTATCCCCATGTAAGAACCAAAATTTTTCAATTACAGTATGATGCAGGATTTATTTGGTCAAGAGAACGTGTTGATTGGAAGGTGGGGAAAGACAAGTATAGCGAGATAATAAATGCGGTCTATTATTTAGAAGGAGGTAAAATTCAGCGCTTATGGTATTTCGAACCACCGGATGTTGAGGAGAAATGAGGAATGAGGAATGAGAAATAAGAAATAAGAAATAAGAAATGAGGAATGAGAAATGAGGAATGAGAAATGAGAAATAAGAAATAAGAAATGAGGAATGAGAAATGAGAAATGAGGAATTAACTGTGCCAAATTTTTTGTCACTTATACATAAGATGTTATTATTATCGCTTCTTTAATTTCGAAATAGCAAAAAGTAATTTGATATAAATTATTTATAATCAATTAATTGTTAGTATTAAAATGTTGACTAATTTTTTTGGTTTTGATTTGAAATAGTAACTCAACTCGAATTTGGTTAAAGATCTAGTGATTCTAATAGTGTTTTGCATTTTTAAAATGATTTAGAAATACTTAAACCAAACTCTTCGTAGTAGGAAGCTTTCTATGTTTAGATTAAGTTTTAATCAAAAGTAGTATAGCTATTAAGTCTTTTTAAAGAAAGAGAAATCTTTTATGCTGATAATTCCCAGAATTGATATTTTCATTACAAATCAATCAGTGTAATTCTTATGCCAACCATATTTACTCGAATAATAAATGGTGAAATTCCATGCTACAAAATTGCAGAAAATGAATCTTGTTTTGCGTTTTTAGATATCAATCCAGTTTCAAAAGGTCATACTTTAGTCGTTCCAAAAATAGAAACAGATTACCTTTTTGATCTTAAAGATGAAGAATTAGCCGAATTATTAGCCTTTGCAAAACCAATAGCAAAAGCGATTGACCAAGCATTTGGAACACTAAGAACGGGAGTAATAGTTGAAGGAATGTTAGTTCCGCACGCTCATATTCACTTAGTGCCGATTTATACTGAAACTCAAAAGTTTACTTTAGGTCAGCCTAAAATAGATTTCACAATAGAAGAAATGTCAAAAATTGCAAGCAAAATTAGAAATGAGTTAAGTAAATGAGAATATTCGTGTTAAATGGACCTAATTTAAACATGTTAGGAAAAAGAGATCCAACACTATATGGCTCTCAAACTTGGGATGATATCGCAGAATTGTTGATCAAATCGTTTCCAGCACATCAATTTGCATTTTTTCAAAGTAATCATGAAGGTGAAATTATTGAACAATTACACGAATTAGTGCATCAGCCTGAGGCGGAAGGATTTATTGGAAATTTTGGAGGGTTTACACATACTTCTGTTGCAATTAGAGATGCATTAGCTATGCTAAGTATTCCAAAAATTGAAGTTCATTTATCTAATATTCATGCTCGCGAAGGATTTCGACATACTTCACTAACTGCTGGAGTTTGTAAAGGATTGATTTCTGGTTTTGGCGCACACAGTTATGTGTTAGCCGTTCATGCATTAGAGTATCAAAAAAGAGAGAAAAAGGCATAATTTGGCTAAACTGCGTCAATTAGCAAGCGATACCGTTTTATACGGGATCAGCACGGTAGTTTCAAGATTCTTGAATTACTTGTTGGTTCCTTTTTACACAGCTTATTTTGATCCTGCAGTTTATGGCGTAGTAGGCTTAATTTACGGAGCTATGATTTTTTTGAATGTGCTTGTTACTTTTGGAATGGAATCGGCTTTTTTGAGATATGGCGCAGAAAAAGAAACTAGAAAACAAGTTTTTCAGCAGATTCAATTATTAGTTACGGCTGTAAGTATTATTTTAGCACTTCTCTTTTTACTGAGTGGAAATCTTATTAAACCCTTGTTATCTTTAGAATTAGATACGTTTCATTTGTATGAAATGATGCTTGGGATAGTCGTATTAGACGCCATTTCAACAGTTCCATTTGCAGATTTGAGGCTCGAGCGTAAAGCTTTTCTCTTTATGATTTTACGCATCTGTAATGTGCTTATAAATGTTGGGTTGAATTTGTATTTGATTATTCAAAATTTATGGGGAATTGAAGCCGTTTTGATTAGTAATTTGGTTGCTTCTGGAATAACTACTTTTATCTCATTAATAATCACGTTTAAAGGGTTTTCATTTTCCATTGATACTCAGTTTATCAAAAGAACAGTAAATTTTGGGTTACCTTATATTCCAGCTGGTATCGGTTACGGAATTAATGAAGTGCTTGATCGATTTTTAATCAATGCAATGGATCCCAATGATATAGAGAGACTTTATGGAGTTGGAATTTCTACTGAAACACTTACTGGAATTTATAATGCATCCTATAAATTGGGGATTTTTATGATGTTGTTTATTCAGATGTTCAGAATGGCTTGGCAACCATTTTATATGAGTCATCATAAAGAGAATCAAGCTAAAAAAGTATTTACTCAGAGTTTTTCCTTAATTAGTATGATCTCTGGAATCCTAGTTTTATTTATAGGTTTATTTCGGGTTGAGATTGCTGCGATTCCTATTCCATTTTTACATTCTACTCTAATTGATTCTCGGTATTGGTCAGGACTCAGTATTGTACCATTTTTACTAATTGCTTATTGGTTTCAATTGTGGTACACGCATTTTACAGCTGGAATTGTTTTGTCAGAAAAAACGGCAATTCTTCCAAAAGCAACTAGTATTGGTGCCGTAATTACTTTGATTGCCAATGTTATTTTGTTACCAATTTGGGGATTAAATGGCGCTGCAATTGCGACTTTATTAAGTTACATGACTATGGCACTTTACATGTTATATCAAACTGAAAAAGCTTATCCGATACAGTATCCATGGATTACTGCTTTTTTTCAAATTTTTGGTGTTGGACTAATTTTAATAAATTCAGTAGTTGTTTTTATTGATCTTAGATTAAGTTACTCACTAATTCTTGGAATTGCTTTTATTGCTTTTCCTCTTATAGCATTTATTAAGCAAAACAAAAAAGAAGAACTTAGTTAAGCTTTTTGGTGACTTTCCAAAACCCTCTTAAATCATTTAGTTTGAAGTTAATGGCTTCATCATTTGGATAAAGAGTAGCTAATTTTTCAGAAACTACGCTTGAAATTTCATCAGAATTTCCATGACATTGAAGACAGGTTGACATTCCTAAAAGAATGGGTTTGTAAAAAATGAAAGTGTTTTCTTTGGAGTAGGTAATTGTTTTTAATTTAAGTCTTTCTTTTTTTGCTTTTTTCCAATCATTCCAGACTTTTTCATCATAGGAATCACTAAGCTTATTATTTGGATTTCGGGCTAACTCCGCTTTTCGTTCAATAGAATAAATCTGATTTTCCTGAATCATTTCACTAGTAAGAGAAAGTGCATTTTCGTTACAATACGATACAGCAAATGGTGTTCCCTCGCTCGAAATAGCTTTGTTCAAATTGGAAACAAGGTGTTTTTGAGTCGCTAAGGTCAGGCTATCGGCAAAGGAAGTAAACTGTTTCTTTTGGGCTTCATTTTCAGAATTGGAACACGAATTGAGTAGGAGTAAACCAAAAGAAAGTAAAAAAAGGGAAGAAAATGGAGAGGAGGGGAAATGTTTATCAAGCATGATTTATGGTTTTTTTAAGGAAAAATGAAAAGTTGTGAACGAGTTTAATTCGGAAGTTACAGAAATCGATCCTTTTGCTGATTCCACTAGTTTTTTTACGGTTGCAAGGCCAATTCCTGAGCCCATTTTGTTGTATCTGTTTTTTGTTCCTAGTATTTTGAAAAGCTCAAATATGGATTCAAATTTTGCTTCTGGAATGCCAGGGCCGTTATCTGTAATGGTAATTTGATAAAAATCTGATTCTTCTTTAAATCCAATTCTTAACTCTATGTTTATTTTATTGTTATAGTTAATGGCATTTGCGACTAGGTTCAACACAATTTGCTCAAATACAGATTTATTTACCTTAAGATTTACGTCATTTTCAGGTAAAAACAGACTTAGGTTATCAATATGGAAAAGTGCTATAATTTCTGAAAAAGTGTTGTTTAAAGAAAGAGATTGAATTGCATCAAAATAATTGGATTCCGATAAATAGTATTTTAAAATTCCATCAATAAGATGACTCAATTTTAAAGAAGTCTCGTGAATGAAATTCATACTGATACTAAATTTTTCATCATTTAGTTCGGCATAATTCGATTGCACAATGGAACTCAAGGTAATAATTCCAGCAAGGGGAGATTTCAAATCGTGTGATACAACTTGGGCAAATTTTTCGAGTTGTTTATTCGCAAGTTGGAGTTTAAGATTGGCTTCTTCTGCTCTTCGTTTTGCGAACAACAATTCTTTTTCATAACTTTTGCGTTGTCTGATATCAAAAAGAGTCGCTCTAAATAGTTTTACTGGTTTATCATGTGAACTTTCAGCAAGAACAGCGTTCACCAAAACGGGAATTTTTTCGCCAAATTTGGTTTTTAAATCAAGCTGAATTTCTTTTACATCTCCTTGAATAAATAATAAAGGTGCGAAGTGGGTTTCGTAATAAATTTTTCCTGGAGCGGTGAGCAAATCCCAGAATTTAATTTTATCAATGATGTCTTCTTTATTAAAACCAAGCCAGGTTAAACAGGATTCATTAATTCGAACAATTTCACCCGTAGCTAACCACGTTATATAACCACATTGAGCCTTATTGTAAAGCTCCTCAAAGGATTCGATAAACAGAGATTCTTGCTTTTCTTCAATCATTGGTAAAAAATGAGTAAAAAATGGGTTTAATTTTTAGGAAAACAAGAATGTTTTCATTGCTTCAATTGTTTTTTCTGGATGACTAAGATGAGGACAGTGACCAACTGAGTCAATCAATTTAAATTGAGCATTTGTTATTTGTTTAGAAATATAACTCCCAACATTGATTGGTGCAATAGAATCTATTTTAGATTGAATGATTAAACTTTTTGTCTTTACATAGTTCAAATCGTCTCGGTTGTCACTCAAAAAAGTAACTCTGCCAAAGTGTTTTGCAATAGTTGGTTCCGTTCTGCAAAAACTGTTTTTAAGTTCTTCTGTAAGTTCTGGTCGTTCAGGATTGTTCATAATAACAGGTGTAATAAAACTTGACCATCCCAAATAATTCGAATCCATTGAATCTAACAAATCATGAATATCTGATTCCGAAAATCCACCTTCGTAAGAATCTTTGTTTATATAACAAGGAGAAGGGCCAATCATAATTAATTCAGAAATTAAATCGGGTCTCTTTTTTGCACATAAAACGCCAATCATTGAACTCACTGAATGACCAACAAAAACTAAAGAAGTCCACTTTTGCGAATCACAAAGTTCAATAATATCATTGGCATACGCATCTAAAGTAGAGTATTTATCAAATTCGTAGGCTGAGGTTTCAGAATCTCCAGAACCAACTAAATCGAGTAAGACAACTTTGTGAGTTTCGAAAAAAGAAGGCGCAAGGAATCGCCACATTGCTTTATTGCATCCATAACCATGAGAGAAAATCATGATTTTTGATCCAAAACCATGAATAGAGACATTGTTTTTTTTAAGAAGAAATTCAGACATAGAAATACTATAAATGGTGATTAAATAGAAAATAAATCAAACATAATTTCATTTATTGATTTCAATTTAAGGAATGTTTAAGATTTAGAAACGAAGAATCATGTGCATACTCTAAAAAGTAGCTTTCAGTAAAATAATGTGCGATTTTACTTTGTTTGAAAGGGTGCAAACCGTAAAAAAATATTTTTGTTAGGTTCAATCAAAAAATTGCACTACTTCAAACAAACACAAACAGTGAGCATTCTTTAATAAAGTAAGTTTCAGTAAATGTATCAACGATTCATAATCTAATTAAAATAAACTAAAGTGGCGGAATTTGTCGGTGAACGATAAGATTGATGCGATATGAACTAAGAAAGTGGAGAATGATATAAATAGACAATCGCTTAATCAAGAACTCTAAAGTGAAGTTTTTAATAGAATAATCAGCGATTTTTTAGAATACAAATGAGTCAAACAATAAAAATCGACAATTTTTTAAGGGTTCAAGGAATTGATGTTCAACTTATATAAGCCATCTTTTTGTTACTGCAAATCCCATCCAATTTCCTTACATTTATAAGCTTTAAATTAATTAAAATAACACATTCTAAGCATGATTACTGCGGATACTATTTTTGATCCTGTTATCGGACTTGAAGTCCATGCACAATTACTTACACAAAGTAAAGCGTTTACGCCTGTCTCGAATGAATTTGGGTCGCTACCCAACACGAATATTTCTCCACTTTGCCTAGGTCATCCTGGAACTTTACCTGTTGTTAATGAGAATTTAGTCCGTTTTATTATAAAAATGGGATTAGCAACAAATTGTAAGATTGCAGATAAATCCATTTTTGCACGAAAAAATTATTTCTATCCAGATTTACCAAAAGGATATCAGATTTCGCAATACGAAACCCCGATTTGTTATGGTGGTCATATAGATATTGAATTGGAAGATGGTTCAACCAAGCGAATCGGAATCACAAGAATACACATGGAAGAAGATGCGGGAAAATCAATTCACGATCAAGATCCATATAATACATTGGTTGATTTAAACCGTGCAGGAACGCCTTTAATTGAAATTGTATCTGAACCAGATATTAGAAATGCGGCTGAAGCTTATGCGTATTTAGTTAAAATCAAGCAAATTGTTCAGTATTTGGAAGTCTGCGATGGTAACATGGAAGAGGGTTCTTTACGTTGCGATGCAAACGTTTCAATTCGACCTCGAGGGCAAGAAGAATTTGGAACACGACGAGAGTTGAAGAATATGAACTCCTTCAGAAATGTTGAACGTGCAATTAATTATGAAATTCAAATTCAAGAACAAGAAATAAAAGCTGGAAAAAAAATAATTCAGCAAACCATGCTTTGGGATTCTAACAAATTGGTTACGAGACCAATGCGTACGAAAGAACAAGCGCATGACTACAGATATTTTCCCGAGCCAGATATTCCACCGATTATAGTTAGCAAAGAATTGTTGGAAGAAATACGAGCTGAGTTGCCAGAATTACCAGAAATTCGCAGAAATCGTTTCAAAACAGAAATGAATTTGAGTGATTTTGATGCTGATGTTTTAACAGAAACACGTTATATAGCAGACTATTTTGAATCTGTTTTGAAAACACATAACGAACCAAAAGCGGTTGCGAATGTGATAACAACAGAAGTTCGAAGAATTTTAAATGAGCAATCTATTGATATTAGAGCATTTAAATTAGATGCCGTTCGCCTTGGAAAATTAATTGCAATGAAAGACAATTCTGAGGTTTCTTCATCAGCGATGCAGACTATTTTTAATGAGTTATTAATCTCTGAAGAACAACCTGCTGAAATTGCTAAACGATTAAACTTAATACAAGTCTCTGATTCAGGATTCTTAGATCCAATTATTGATGAAGTATTATCTGCATTTCCAGATAAAGTTGAGGAATATAAATCAGGAAAACAAGGTTTGATGGGCATGTTTATCGGTCAGGTTATGAAAAAATCTCAAGGAAAAGCCAATCCTCAGCTTGTTCGTGAACTTATTGAAAACCGCATGAATGCGTGATTTTCAACAAATAAATTTTTTAATTATTACCGAAAAAATCCGATTTTAATCGGATTTTTTCTTGAAAACCCATTTTATGAAACGTTTCCATTCTTTGTTTTTGGTTGCTATTCTTCTTTTAGCGGCATGTTCATCAAAAAAAACTTATACACATCACATTAGCGGAAAAATTACCGTTGCCGATTCAGTTGACGCAACTAAAGATTATTCTGGAATCGGATATTTAGTTATTAAAAGAGATTCAACCCAAAAAGCTGATACTGTTTTTTATGCTCAAACAGATTACGAGGGCAAGTTTTCAGGAAAAACGGTGACTACGTTTAAAGGGTTATATCCTGTTTATATCACAAGAAATCAGCAAATATTAGCTTCCTCGAGTATCATATTAACCGAAAGTGATTCAACTCAGATTCGTGCAGAATTACCAGCTTACAATCAAACTGAAAAATTATTTTCGAGAGAATATGAAGCTAAAGGTGTTTTTGATCGATTAAATAAAAACTTTTCAAGAATTGCGCAGTTTGTAAATGCTGGAAAAGTAACTCCAGATACGTTACCCATTATCTTAAAAAATTGGTCTGATATTTATTGGTCCGTACACAAAAAATATCCTGGCACGATTGCCGCAAATGAATCAGTAATCGAAAGTATTCGTTTATTAACTGGAATTGACGATGAGTACTTATTACAACGTTATGATTCTCTCAAAACAAATCCTGATTTACGTGTTGCCATGGCAAGAGCTGCTGCTGATGCAGTTGCAAGAACGCAGGGATTAGAAAAATCAGTAGAATTTTTGAAAAAAAGACAGCAAGAAGCGCCGAGCGAAGCACAAGCATTACAAATCATCAGAAATCAAATTGAATTATTGGCTGATAGCAATGAATACGCAAGGGCAAATGCAATGATTAAAGAGCATCAGCAATTGTTTAATGCCATAAAAGGGGCAAAATCGTGGGCTACATATTTTAAAAGAGAAACTGGCCGATTAGCACCTGGAAATCCAATGCCTGAATTTAAGTTATCAGTTGGAAAAGATTCTGTTTCAAATGAATCCTTTAAAGGAAGCGTTTTAGTTCTTGAAGTGGCTGGTTTAACTGCTGAAACATTTCAAAGTCAATTTGGAGAATTAAATTCAATTGTACCGCTTTATGCACAAAAAGACGTAACTTGGTTGACCATTCCATTAGACCCGCAAACGACAATTGATGCATTTGTTGATGCTCAAAAACCAAATTGGAAATTTGCAAACGCACATAATTTTGATCAATATCGTTTAATGGATTCTCTCAATATTATTCAAATTCCAACACGATTCTTAATAGATAAAGAAGGCAAAATTATAAGAAAGTATAAGCCAAGCGAAATTAATTGGTTATTGAATGATATTCTAAAAGCGGTTCGCACAGAAGAAGACGAAAACTCTTGAAAAAAATTATCTTAGAGGATACAAATCCTTACCTTTTCTAAAGAAGGATAAATCCCATTTAAATTGAATTAACATCACCAAAATTAGAATCTTATGAGAACATATTTTATAGCTGGAAACTGGAAAATGAATCTAGGTCCAAAAGCAGGTTCCGCATTAGCAAAAGCAATTAAAGAAGCAAATACATCATCAAAAGTGGAAATCGTTGTTTGTCCACCAGCTTTAACGGCAACTGCTGTTGTAAATGAATTAAGTGGCTCAGCAGTCGGTGTTGGAGTTCAGAACATGTATACCGAAACTAGTGGGGCTTACACTGGTGAAATCAGCGCTGAAATGATTCTTGAAGCAGGTTGCCAATACGTAATTTTAGGTCACTCAGAAAGAAGAGAATATTTCAAAGAATCAGACGAGTTTATCAATAAAAAAACTAAAAAAGCATTAACAGCAGGTTTAACACCCATTCCATGTGTTGGTGAAGTATTAGCAGAACGCAAAGCTGGAAAACATGTTGAAGTCGTTAGTAATCAAGTAAAGGCATTAATTGATGGTATTTCAGCAGATGACATCAAAAAAACAGTAATTGCTTATGAACCAGTTTGGGCAATTGGAACGGGCGAAACAGCAAGTCCAGAGCAAGCGCAAGAAATGCATGCTGTAATTAGAGGAATATTAGAAACAGCTTATGGAACAGAAACCGCTCAGGCAGTTAGAATTCTTTATGGTGGAAGTATGAAACCAGAAAATGCGGATGAATTATTGGCAAAACCAGATGTTGATGGAGGTTTAATCGGTGGTGCAAGCTTAAAAGCGGATACCTTTTTAGCTATAGTAAACGCAGCTGAAAAACTATCCTGATTATGTTCGGATATCGTTTTTTAGTACTAGGAAGTGGTGGTAGAGAACATGCAATTGCATGGGCTTTATCAAAGTCTTCGAAAACCATGCAAGTAATTTCTGCTCCTGGAAATCCAGGAACAGAAGAATGCGGAATCAATGTTCCAGTCGATTTATCTGATTCTAAATCAGTAATTGCATTGGTAAGAGATTTCGAAGTCGATGTTGTAGTAATTGGCCCAGAACAACCACTAGTCGATGGTTTAGCCGATGATTTAAGGAGTCTAGGAATTGCAGTCTTCGGTCCTGATAAATTCGGCGCTCAGTTAGAAGGCAGTAAAGAATTCGCTAAAAATTTGATGAAAGAATTTGGCGTTCCTACTGCAGATTATGCTACATTCGATTTTTCAGATAGTGTAGGAATTGAAACATATATTAAAGACTCAGCTCAAACTCCAATTGTTTTAAAAGCAGATGGTTTAGCCGCAGGTAAAGGGGTGTTTATTTGTGCAACTAAAGAAGAAGCTTTAGAACGCTTAGATTACATTGCAGCGGATAGTTCACTTTCAAAAGCCGCAGGAAAACTTGTTATTGAAGAGTTTATGGATGGTGAAGAGGTATCCGTTTTTGCCATTTGTGATGGTAATCAATTTGTGTTATTAACTGCAGCTCAAGATCATAAACGAATAGGCAATGGTGACACCGGTTTAAATACGGGTGGAATGGGCGCATACACTCCTGCGCCAATAGCTGATGATTCTGTTTTGAAAAAAGTGGAAGAAACGATTATAAAACCAATGATTAATGGACTTAAGACAAAAGGACACCCTTATGTTGGTGTACTCTATTGTGGTCTAATGATTAAAGATGATTCTGTTCGAGTTGTTGAATTTAATTGTCGTTTTGGGGATCCGGAATGTCAGGTTATTCTTCCTCAGTTAGATTCAGATTTTGCAGAACTTATAATTCATGCTGCATATGGAACCTTGAATAAGTTTACACTTCGGATTAAAAATGGATTTCATTGTTCTGTTGTTTTAGCCTCTAAAGGTTATCCAGAAAACTATGCGAAAGGCAAAGAGATTTCAGGTCTCGAATTAATAACCGAAGAAAATAGTTTAGTGTTTCATTCGGGAACAATAAAAGTGAATGATTCCATTTACACAAATGGTGGTCGAGTTTTGAATGTTGTTGGTTTCGGAAGAACCTTAGAGCAAGCTATTAATCAAGCTTATAAACTTGTTAATAAAGTTCAATTTGAGGGAGCGTACTTCAGAACGGATATAGGAAATAAAGGATTGAAGTCACGTTAAATTACCATTCTCATAGAAAGCACGGTATCATAATTAACATGATAAAAATCATTTTGTTTGTTCTTGTGCTTTCTATGGAATCGAAAATATGTGCTCAGACTGCTTTTAGTGATCAAGAAAAAGGGGATAAGCGTATTGAAGTTGCAAGTAATGGAACAATTTATATATTCAATCTTTCAAGTTCTGTTTTAAGTCGTTACAATGAAAAAGGTGAATTCAAGTATTCGATTGGGGGACAGGGGTTTAGCGATAATCACTTTGACCAACCAAATTCAATTCATTTAAGTGCAGGACTCACATTATTGGTTTGTGACACAGGAAACAAGAGAGTGCTAATTTTTGATAGAAATCTTCAAAAAATAGGTGAAATTAACCAAGAGTCTTCATCAACAGTAAAGAATTGGAGTCCTGAATTTGTAATAATGAATTCTGAAGGGCAGATTTGGGTTTGTGATACAGAAAATAAGCGATTGATACAATTTGATGAAAACGGGTATTTACGTTTTGAAGCTTTTTTACCAGAAGAAATAGAGGTAAGTTCAATAGATAATTTTATTTTATCTCAAAACTATTTTTGGTTAATAGATGAAAATAACCATGTAGCTTATCGATTCAGTAATTTGGGAAAGTATGAATTATTTATAGCATTGCCCAAAGAAGTAAAAAGTATAAAATCCATAAATCGAGTGATAATGGGAATTCAAGGAAGCAAACTTGTTCAAATTGATGAAAATGGAACGTTATTTTCAGCGATAGAAGGATTAGTAATTCCAAAAATAAACGATAAAATTACAGATTGGTATTTCATAAATAAATCACTTCTGATTGCCACCCCGTTTTCAATTCAACTTTTCCCGATAAAATAAAGAATGAGTTGTTCGTTATTTAAGAATACAAATGGATTTTCCGATAAGCTAGCTATGACTCAACTCCGAAATTTATTAAAAATCATATTTATTTTTATGCCATTGGTGTGTATTGGGCAAATTGATTCAGAACAACTTACTATACCTAAAAATGCGAATTATACAATTTCGGGTTCATACCAACATGCATCATTAATGGGTTGGGCAATGCGATCTGAAATGCAAATGCTAAATAGATCCTCAAATCCTTATGGAATAGTAACAGATCGCGGTTGGATGTATAATTATACCGATAGAATGTATGATGAGTATGCACTTAATAGAATGACATTTAGTCCAACTCTGTCAGATGATTATATGTGGTACAGAAGTCCAAACGCAGTTCGAGTTGTTGCAGGTGATTACGACGATTTAGAAATTCATACAAATACAGAGATTCAACTTGCAGTTCAATTAATGCCTCGGCACTCAATAAAACTTTGGGGATATACCGAACATAATACGGTTTTGCACAGAGGATTTATGAATGTTGCCTATCAGTTTAATGTCACTAAGGATTTACAAGCAGGTTTAAGGCACACTTTTGGATCCTCTAAAATGGATTTAGATATTTCACTGTTTGGGCAATGGGGAAATGCACAAAATGGATATGCAAAAGTTGAAGTAACCATGACAGATTATTTGAATAACTACACAAAAAGTCGTGTTTCCTCACCAAATTATGTATCAGATACCTTACGTTCTTATAGTGATTGGCCCGTTTTAGTTCAATTTTCAGGAGTAAGCCCACAATGGAAAGGTTTAAGAGCAGAGGTATTTGCTGCTTTTCAGTCAAAAGGAACGGCTGATATTATTTCAATATCCGACCGTTTAGATAAGTATAAGTATATGCATGAAGGAATGTTTGCTGGTGGTTTGCTTGAATATCAATTTCCATATATAACATTAGGTTCAGTTTATAAATATATGTTCTCGGGTTCAGAAAGAGATACAAGTTCTAATGGTCGATTCTCACCATCGTATACTTCAGAACAAACGGAAATTCATCAAGGGTTTTATTTAATTGTGAATGCTTCTCAAGTTACTTGGGATTCATGGTTTTGGTTAGTGGATTATAATGAAACACAAGATGGGTCTCGTTTTTCGACCTTAGCAGAAATTGATAGAAAGTTTTCACATGATGAGAAAAGAGTGATGATGCAGAATAGATTAAGAATCAGACCCGATTATAAAGGTTTAATAATAGATGTTGAACATTTAGCTGATTACAGAAAGAAAAAAATTTCAGTACCGAATCCTGCAGTTGATGAAATAATACCTTTAGGTTTGGATCCATTTTCAACGACCTATCCATCGGCATTTCACAATCATAACAATAGAATTGTGCTTTCACTTGGTTTTCAATTTCACCCTAGAGCATTTGTTCAGCTAGCTTATGCACTTGACTTAGATTTAGACTTGCATCGAATACTTGGTGGTGAACGATATGATACTGGTTTTGTAAAACTCGAATATAGATGGTAAAAAAAAAGCCAGTTAAACTGGCTTAATAAAATTAGATGGGGCTAGACTTAATCGAAGTGCTAATTCATTAATAGAAGCAGCAGATTCTTCAAGATTTTGACTTACAAATGTTGTTTTTAGTAAATCTCTGGTAGGCGCCCAAAATTCATGAATAGGACAAGGCACTTCGTGGCCGCAACCTGGAAGACCTAGAACACATTCAGTAAATACTTCATCACCATCAATTGCAAGTATTACATCATAATAGGTAACGCTTCTGGGGTCTTTAGCTAATTTAATGCCGCCTTTTGGACCTTTTAAAGAAACTAGAATACCTTGATTGGTAAGTTGTTGAAGAATTTTTGTTAAAAAATGGAATGAAATGTGCAATTCATCACTGAGTTCACGAATTGGAACAAAATCACGTTCTTCCTTTGCAACGTAAAGAGTTGCAAGAATTCCGTAAGTGCAAGCTTTTGATAATACCATATTGATTGAAATATCTTTAAGACTATTTTGTCTGTAAATTAATGAGTTATAAGTTGTTATGCAAGTTTTGCAAAAAAAGATTTTTACTAATTATTAAAGTTAATCCTAAGAATTGAATTGGTGTTTCTTTTAAACCCAATGGCTCAGAGTGAGATTCTATAATAGATTTTATCCCCTAAATTTTGATGACTAGGTACAAATATCTGGTTTTCTGATGATAACTGAATGAAATTAAATAGTAAAATGTTCACAAGCTGTAAACAATATTCTTAAAATATTGGAATTCATTTTTTTGATTCGCTTTTTTACTTCATGAATGAGAGCGAATTACCAGTTTATTTGTTACGCAATCAGGAATAAATGGAGCGATAACTTGTGTTAGTTTATTGAAAAAACCAGGGACGATTAAAAATTGATTGTTCTTCACTTTATTGAAAATATGTTCTGTAACTTCATCTGCAGTTTGAGTAATTCCCAATTTAATGCTCAAAGCTGAGAGATGCATATTTGCAGTTTTTTGAAAATTCGTACTTGTTGGACCAGCGCAAACAACAGATAATTTGCAATTAGAATTATTTAATTCAGCTTTTAAAGCTTTTGAATAAGATAAAACAAAAGCTTTGCTTGCATAATAAACTGCCATTTTTGGACCAGGAAAAAAAGAGGCTATTGATGCTACTTGTATGAGTCTTCTTTGCTCAACGTTTTTTGAATAGTTCAAATAGAGCTTAGACAGACAAACTAATGCTATAATATTCAAGTTTATCATATTTATGTCGTCATCAAGCGAAATTTCTGTAAAATTTCCAAAACTACCCAAACCTGCATTATTTATAAATTCACTAACATAAATCTGTTCATTTTTTAAATAATTGAATAAAGACAAACAGTTAGCCTCTATACTTAAGTCAATACTAAAAAATAAGGCTTCAATTTGGTACAATTCCTTAAGCTGATTTGCTAACGATTGTAATTCATTAGAATTTCTTGAAACTAGTATAAGATTACGTTTGTTTTTTGCGTAAAAAAATGCAAGTGCTCTTCCAATTCCTGAGCTAGCGCCCGTTATTACTGTAAATTTTGTCATAAATCCAAATATTTGAAAAAAATAGAATCATTTAAAGCTTGCTTTCCATTCTCTTAAAGTAAATGAAAAAAAAATATAATCTAGTTATAAATTTTTTCCTTATTTAGTATTTTTTAAAAAAAATGGTATATTATCGTAACACTTTAACACAAACATTTACAGAGGTTCTGGGTATGGCTAAACGTAAAGAAGAAGATGACATGAAAGGTATAAGCCGCATTGATAGCAATGGAACACACGGATGGTTCGTAAGAGTCTATCGAAATGGTAAAACCTATTCTAAGTTATATTCTGATAAAAAATATGGTGGCACTGAACGTGCACTAAAAATTGCACGAAAAGCTCGTGATCATGCTTATAAAACGATTCCTGTTGCTAAAAAAGCTAAAGAATCATCTAGAAGGTTAACACAAGGTACTAGACGTAATAAATCTGGTATAGTTGGTGTTAATAAAACTGAAAAAGCAAACCGTAGTGGTTCAATGAGCATCTATTATCAGGTAACTTGGTCTCCTGAAATTGGTAAAATCAAGAACAAGCAATGGAGCGTTCAAAAATTCGGTGAAAAAGGTGCTTTCTTGATGGCTTGGGAGTTCCGTAAAAATATTATGCGTAATATTCATGGCGACCGATACAACCACGAGTTGGATATTTTGGACAGAGAAGAATATGAACGTATAATGGCATTAGAAGAATAATCTTCATTTGTTTATTAGATTTTCAAAACCCGTTTATTTGTTAGGCGAGTTTTTTTTATTGAACTGATTTTAAAAATGTGCCTTGTTCAATCATAGTTTTTGAGTTTTTCTGGTTCATAAATGAAAACTCTTGCAAGCTAAATACATTTTTTAAATCTCTTGGGTAAACATCTTTTAACTCTGCGCTTGAATCAGTTTTAATCATATTCAGAGTCAATGGTTTAGAAATTGTAATTGAAGGATCAGGAATAGCAATGATGGAGAAAAAAGGTTCTACAAAATAGGGTTTTAAGGCATTAAATTGATCTGAACGTGCAATAGTTTTAATCAAGATATGGTAGGAGTTCATCTCAACAGAACCAACAAATAGAGTATAGTTTTGATTATTTACAATTAATGATGAATAAGTTTCATATCGATTTAACTCATTAATAAAATGACTCTTTCTGAAATCAGCTGTTAAATTATTTTTTATTAGCCATTGGTTTACTAAAGCTGAAAAAGTAACTGACTTTTGAACGGCTTGGATGACTAGAATTCCAGAGTTATTCTCATCAGTTAGAGTAATTCTATTTTTTATAGCCGCAAAATTCCAAGAATCGGGCATATTAAATTGATATAACAATTTTGGGTGATAAACAGTTTTGCCAACTTTATAACCATCTTTTGTTTGTCTTAGAGTTAAACCATGTATTTGTGAGAGATATTCTTTAGTATTCAAAATCTCTTCAGGTGCTTCCTCATCTTGCCAATTCAAGGCTAACTGAGTTTCTGTATTTACAGGCAAATCGAAGGTCGAATGATTGTGCTGATAATTCGGTAAAAGAGATAAAGGTGATGAGAATTTTGTTAGATGTTTAATCGTACTTACTGATTCGGATGATTTATAAGCAGCTAAAGAAGCATATTTTGATCCTAATTTATAAGCTTCGAGTTCTGCATCTTCTGAAAAAGAAGTATAAAGAAAGGGTAGACTTTTGCTTAAAGAGGAAAGATTGAACTGTTCAGGCAAACCGAAAACAGTTTCAGCAAGTTGATTTATTTGAATAAACTCGGGAATTTCTGATCGGATAGCTACATTTCGTGATGCAAAAGGGCGTTTTTCTAAATGAGCTAATTGGAGACTAATTACATTCGCTAATTGAGCTTCATTATTTAATTGAATGAGTAAACCTGTTGTTAGATACAAATTGTTGGGTGGAACAATAAATGAACTAACTGTTTCAGAATCAATAATTTCGATGTTTAATTTAAAATTAGGATAACTTTTTAGAACGGTATCTTTTGAAAACGAACTTTCTTGAACAACAGCATTCGCAACTTTTTGAATATATTTTTTCAGTTTTGGGTTCTGAATAAATGTGAAATTCTCGTTTAGTTCAGTCCGAATTTCACTCGCCACTTTTAATTCGTTGTCCCAACTTTTTTTATAAATCTCTTTTTTACCGGTTGTTGGATTTAATTCATAAGCACAAGCACTAAATAGAAACAAGACTAATAAAAGTGTGAATAAACGATTCATTTTAAAATACAGGGGTTGAAATGAGATGTAAATCAAATTTAACGATTTTCGAAGCTCAAATTATCTCAAACTATTGCTTTTAAACTCTTGAGCTAGCTTATTCGCAAATGACTATTAAAATGGGTAAGAGTCATGCTTATAAATCTATAAGAAGTAAAACTAGATTGAAATTATGCCGAAAAAAACGATTTTGTAGTTTACGCCATTTTAAAGCAGGGGAAATCGTTGATTATTTAGATTAAACCTAGTTTTTAGAGTAAGTTTAAAATTGAGTTTTCAAGCAAAGTTCAAATAGAAAGTAATAATATCAATTTAGCCCGAAAATGTTTTTGAAGGTTAATCAAAAAGGGATTTATTTCTTACAGGAGTTTAATTATCAAAATGATAACAAATTAGTGATTTTGTATTTTGTATCTTTAAAAGCGCTTTTTTGCCCGATATGAATTAAAAAAACGATATTATGTTGTTGAACGATACCCCTATAGAAATTTTTAATCCGATTAAAACCTCTGTTTTTGAACTATTTAAAGTTGGTCCTGGTCCATCAAGTTCGCACACTATCGGGCCGATGCGTGCTTCATTCGATTTTCTTCAGTATATAAAAAAACATCATATTATAGAAATTGGAGAAGGCTGCAATATTCGTTGCAGATTATTTGGATCCTTAAGCGCAACAGGAAAAGGTCATGGAACAGACAGAGCCGTTTTAGCTGGATTATTGGGTTGGTTACCCGAACAGACTGATCCAGATAGCTTTGCTCAACTTTGGTCAGAATTGAGTTATCAAATTAAAATTTCTGATGATACAAGTTTGCAATTTCATATTGATGATATTATTTATGACGCATTACAACACTCTTATGATTTTTCAAATACCATTTTATTTGAATTGATAAACTCTGACGGTAATCTGTGTTATTCCAAAAAATATTATAGTATTGGTGGTGGATTTATACAGTGGGATAATTACGAAGAACCTGAAATTGCGTTGCCTCCTTATTGTTATCAGAACATGAAGCAATTAAAAAAGATTGTTAAGGAGAAAAAAGTATCCTTACATCGAATTATCTTAGAAAATGAAAAAAATATCTCAGGTATGAACGAAAAGCAGATTTATGCAAAATTGGAAGATATTATAAACGCAATGTGTAACGCGGTTGAAAGAGGAATTAATACCGAAGGCGTTTTACCAGGATTTATAAAACTTCCAAGAAAAGCATCGAATGTGTACAAACGCGCGAAATCAATGCCGAATTCCCCTGATAGTTTTCTCATCTTTTTTAATGCTTATTCATTGGCAGCTTCCGAAGAAAATGCAGCAGGTAACTTGGTCGTTACTGCACCAACTTCTGGGGCCTCAGGTGTAATTCCGGGTGTGATTTATATGTTAAAACACCATTTTTTTTATCATAATAAGCACATTGCGGATTCACTTTTAGCGTGTGCGGCAATTGGATTTTTAGTTAAACATAATGCGTCAATTTCTGGTGCGGAAGCTGGTTGCATGGGCGAAGTAGGAACCGCCGCAGGTATGGCCGCCGCTTTATTGACTTATGGTGCAGGTTACGGAATTGATGTTTTAGAAATGGCCGCAGAAATCGCGATTGAACATCATTTAGGTATGACTTGTGATCCTGTTGGCGGATTCGTTCAAATTCCTTGTATCGAAAGAAATGCTGTTGGAGCTGTTAAAGCGTATAATGCCTACTTATTGGCTTTAAGTGGCGATCCAAGCAAACAAAAAGTAACTTTGGATCAAGTAATTAAAACAGTAAGAGAAACCGGAAGAGATATGTCCACTAAATACAAAGAAACTTCACAAGGTGGACTTGCTCTGAATTTAACTGAATGCTAGATCTGTGAAAAGGCTTAAGGTGTAAGGTTTAAGGTTTCAGGTTTCAGGTGTAAGGTTTGAAGATTATTACTACCTAAAATTTATGACAGATTTGCATGTGTTAATGATTTAAGAATTAGCAAGAAATAATGAATAATGAAGGTTGAAATTCCTCCCTTAAACCTCACACCTAGAACCTTAAGCCTTTTTTTTAATTTACCAACTACCGCTTGCGCCACCGCCACCGCCGGAAAAGCCTCCGCCTCCAGAGAATCCACCGAAACCTCCGCCACCACCAGAGAATCCGCCGCCGCCGCCCCAACTACGACTACGACCCCAGCCACCGCCAGGAAGAATGATAATTCCATTAGAACCATACGTTTTGCGTTTTTTGATTCCATCTCCAAAATTATCGTCGTAAGGACCATCTTTTTTGCGGATATATAAGTAAAAAATTAGTGCAAGAATAAATAAAATGGGGAATAGGCTAAAACCATCATCTTTTTTAGCTCTAGATTTTTTCGTTGATGTATACTCTCCAGATGCTGCTAAAATAAGTTGATCTATAGAACTATTAATCCCAGCAAAGTAATTTCCATTTCTGAAATTTGGTTTCATTACTTCTTCAATAATTCGATTGGCAATAACATCAGGAATAGCGCCTTCTAGTCCATAACCGACTTCAATTCTCATTTTTCTGTCAGCCATTGCTACTAAAATGAGTAATCCATTTCGTTTATCTTTTTGTCCGACACTCCAATCGTTAAGTGCATTTATGGAAACTTCTTCGATAGGATTTCCTTGAAGGCTTGAAATAACTAAAATCGCAAATTCAGTACTTGTTGAGTCGCGATAAGCGCCCAATTTAGCATTCAAATAATTTTGTTCGCGTTGAGATAACGTGTTAGTTAAATCGGTAACGAAGGATTTTGGTTTTTCAGGGTAAAGATTTTGAGCAGAAACAGAAGTACTTATCCCAATAAATATTAAGCTAAGTAGGATAAAAGAACTTGTTCGGAAATTATTATAAAGTGATGTAATCATGTATAGATTCGTTCTTATGAATTCAAGAAAGTGTTTGTATTGATGATTTAGTTCGCATTAAAACTGATATCATTATCCAGTTCATTTACATCATCAGATTGATAAGGAAAGTATTCGCTTAATTTAGTTCCGATAGTCTCAATAACTGAAACCAATCCGTCTTTGTATTTATTTTCTTTAAAGGTTGCAATCAAAATAGCAACTTCTGAATCCCAAAAATCTTGACCTAATTTTGCATGAATTCCTTCGTCGCCCCAAATGCATAATTTGTGATCAATAAGAGCAATATAAATTAAAATTCCGTTTTTGTCTTTTGTCTTGAACATTTCCAAATCGGCAAAAACTTGTTTGGCTCTGTTAACTACATCACCTTTACAACGGTTTTCGAGATGTAATCTAATTTCGCCAGAAGTATTTAATTCGGCTTTACTTATGGCTTGAACAACAGCTAGTTCGTCTTCTTCGTTTAGAAATCCTTTAATAGACATAATGCGTACTTAATAAAAATAAAAAGGACTGTTTTTTAGACAGTCCTGTGTAAAAATTGATTAGAAAGAAACGGTTGGTGCTTTTGCAGAACCTTCATCAGCTTTGAAATAAGCTTTTGTTTTAAAACCTGAAATACTTGCAATTAAACTTGCGGGAAACTTTCTAACGGAGGAATTGAATTCTTTTGCAGAATCATTAAAACGACCGCGTTCAACAGCAATTCTATTTTCGGTTCCTTCCAACTGAGCGGATAAATCACGGAAGTTAGCATTCGCTTTTAAATCAGGATATTTTTCTACAGAAACTAATAAACGTGATAAAGCTCCTGAAAGATTTGATTGAGCTTTTTGAAAGTTAGCCATTGCTTGTTCATCATTTAGTGTTTCAGGAGTTAAGGTAATTCCAGTGGCTCTACTTCTAGCGTCGGTTACAGCAGTAAGCGTTTCTTGTTCAAAATCAGCAGCACCTTTAACAGTTGCTACAAGATTAGGAATTAAATCGGCTCTTCGTTGATATTGACTTTCTACTTTAGACCAGGAATTGTTTACGGCTTCTTCTTTTTCTACAAGTCCGTTATTAACACTAATTCCCCATAAAACGAGGATAACAAGTACAGCAATAGGTAGTATTTTTTTGATCATTTGATTTGGGATTTATTAATAAAAAAAGGGTGAATACTTAGTTTTACATTTTTAAAATAGAACGAAATCAAACTCAATTTGTTATCAACCTTTCGATTAAATTGAATGTAAAATTAAAATTTGATGACTCAAAATTTGGCTTAATCACCTCATTTTGAAAGTATTTTTATTCTTTAAAAGGTATCTGATTTGAATAATCAGTGTTAAAAAAAAATAGGTTATATAGCTTAAAACTAAAGGAATTGGTTATTTATTTTCAAACATAATTTAAACTAAAAAACGAAGAATTGGAGATTCTCTCTTTTACTTCTTTTTTGTTGATATTGCACTTGAAAATAGTAAACGAAAAGTTCTTATTAAGGTCTTTTTATTTCACTTTAATCACATCAAGCCAGATTGGAAAAACTTCATTTTAAAAGCCACTCCGAAACATAGATTTTTAAGTTTTCATCCTTCCAGACAAACAAATTTGCGGAATAGTTTGATGAAAACTACATTTTGTAATGGGTTCATTCTTTGGAAAATTCTAAAAAAAAGCTCATTTCAACATGTCAATTTTGGTGGGTTTTACACATTCCAAAAGTTTGAAAATCGCTAATAATTTTCATAAAACTTCATTTCGGAGTTGGCTCAACATTAAATCTCAATGATCTTAAGTATAACCTATTCAATTTAATTAATGTGATGGTTTATCCTGTGCCGGTGCAGAAGCATGGAAATCTCGCTGAACCATTCCTGCATAATCATCCAAAAGGAAATTAACACGTTCTTGAGAAGCAGAGCGTACAACCATTCCAACATGATGTTTTTCTTGCATTTTCCAAGTTATTTCAGATGCATTAAATACACTTTGGTCGGGCCATTCTTGTCTCGCTAAGGAAATTAAAATACCAGCATAATCATGGCGAGGAGCAGAAACGGTGTAATCTTGTTTTTTTGCAGCTGCGGTTTCAATTTTTGCCCATTCTCTCCATAAGTTGATTCCAGATGCGGCTTCAACCATAACGGCTAAATGTGCGCCTCCAACTCTAGAAGAAGTTTCTAGGAAATAGAATTTTCCATCATCGTGAGATTGAATAAACTCAGTATGTGAAGCACTGTGTTTCATGCCAAAAGCTTTCATCACCTTTGCATTTTCTATAGCTAAACGTTTAGCATCATCGCCATTTTGGTCTAATGAAGCTGAACGGAAAATCCCAGCACCGTGAGCAACATCAAATGGAGTGGCCAAATAACGGGAAGACCAGACAAATTTCACATCGTGATTAAAGGTTAATGAATCGGTGTGATACACATCTCCTGGCTTAAATTGTTCAACTAAAAATTGATGTCTGCGATCTCCCAAACTATGAATATGTTGCCAAAGTTCGTTTTTATTCCACACTTTTTTTATTCCTGTAGCTGAAGCTTCGGAGCGAGGTTTTAATACCCAAGGCGCTGAAATCATATCACAAAATTTGTTAATTACATTGTTATGAAATAATCCAGTAAAGGCAGGAACTCTTATTCCAGCCTCAGCTGCTTGCATACGCATAGCTAATTTATCTCTAAAATAACGAGATGTAGTAAGCCCCATTCCTGGAATTCTGAATTCTTCGCGGAAAGTCGCAGCTTTTTCAACATCAAAATCATCTAATGCAACGATGTAATCTACTTTTTTCTCGCGCATCAACCAAGCAAGTCCTTTTACCATGTTTTCCATATTTTGCCCTGAATTCTCATCATTATCCATGAAGAAAAACTCATCAATGGAATCTTTAGGCCAAGGTTTATGTTCTAGTTTTTTATGAGTTAAGAGGTAGATAGTATTTCCTTCAGCTTTGCAAGATTTTAAAAATTCTTCTCCTTTGAAATAAAAAGAAACACAAAGAAATGTTAATACTTGGCTCATACAAAGTAATTTGAGGTCAGGTTTTTTGTTTTGGCAATATGCTAAGGATGAACTTAGAATGCAAGTAGATAAACAGATAAAATACTCTACATGGAGTATTTTGTTTAAGGAAAGATATTGCCAATTTGTAGGTAGTTCATTTTAATTCCAAATCGAGGTAATCATGTTTAAGAAATATAGTGTTCTATTAATTACAGTAATTATATTGGCTAGCTGTGCTCAAATTGGCACTTTAGCATTAAAATTTATGACCGCAAAAGAAAAAGATTTGTCAAAAATGGCCGTTGTTGGTCAATATCAAACAAATGTTTATCCCAAAGAGGTAAATACTCTAGGGATGAAATATGCAAAAAACTGGGAGGATGCAGGTTCAGCCGTTATAGTTCAATTTATTAAATATGAAGGTATCGGAATGTTTCAACTAGATGGAACTGTTTTGGTAAATGGAGATACTGCTCAATATGAAATGGGTGGTGTGTATGTCGCTTGGCTTAACAAAAATGATAAATCCACTAAAAAAGTGGAAATTCACAGTAATTCTGGGCAAAAAACTTCATTTGAAATTGCACCAGCGCCAGTTTTTTCCATTAAATCTATCAATGGCAAAACTTCTGATTACGAAGTTGATTTAACTAAAGATTTGGTATTGGAGTTTGATTTAAGTAAAGAAGCAAAAGGTAAACTTATGGTTGCTTCCATGATTTCAAGTTTTCCTGGAGGAACGGATTTTAATAATTTCCAACCCTTTTATGCGGCTAAAAAAGTAGTTATACCTGCAGGTTCGTTCACTTCAACTCAAGTTTCAGGTGCGGGTTTAGGTGGAAAAAATGTAGTTGAGTTTATCAAGGAAAATCAGTGGCTTAAGATTGAATTGTACGAAGAGACAAGAGCGGATTTAGAACCAACTCCCTATTTCAGAAAACGCTCGACACACATGGATACGAAAAAAATAACTCTCAAAGGAGATATTGAATCATGGGTTTATTATTCTGCAAAAGGCGAAATTCCGGTTGCCGATGAAAAGCCACTAAAATATGAAGGATCAGCTACGCAAGGCTATTATGGTGGAACTTTAGAAATACCGAAACTTCGCATTGGAATTGCTTCACTTGGAATAAATGCAAGCTTGTTCAAACAAACAACAAGTAAAAACAGCAGAACAGTTGGCGATATAGAATATGTCACAACTACCATTACCACGTACCAATTCCCACAACTGGATGATGTTTATTGGGACGAATACATGAAATCTCTGTATTTAGATTATAAAAAGATGTTGGAGTCTTATGGTGTTGAAGTAGTTGATTTAGATAAAGTTATGGCTGACCCAAATTACGATTCATTTTTCGTTGAGGAAGCGAAAAATACAGAAATGATATTCCAGAAATATTACAAAAATTCAAAAAGATTATCCGTGAAATCAATTTCTGAGATAATGAGCCAAGTAAAAACGGGCGGAATTACAGACGATGTTCCAAAAGCAAAATTGCTAAAAAGTTTAAATGTCGATGCTATTGCAACATTAAGTTTGAATTTTACCATTGCAGGGCAGTTAGACAAGGTTGTACTTTACCCAAACTATGCGTTTATGATTGAAGGTAAAGGATTGGCTGATTACACTAGTGTAACATCTTGGTATCAAGGCTCAGGTTATCGTTCTCGTGGAGTTCCTTTTTCTGAAGCTGAATTCACTAGTGTGGCAGCTTTAAATCGAATTCTTCAAAAAGATATCATTATGCAAGGTATTAAAAATAGTGTTGAGGAATTAGTGGCTAAACAAAGAAAAGATCAGGTAAAAGATGTCTGGAAGTTAATGCAAAAATAGGATTGGAGTAGGTGAGAAATATTAAGTAGGTGAGAGGCTTTCAGGTGAGAGGTGAGAGGTGAGAGTTTGTTTTATCGAGAACTTCATGCTTCAAACTTCGAGCTTCAAACTTCGAGCTTCGAGCTTCGAGCTACGATCTTCAAACTTCGAGCTTCTAACCTTTCACCTCTCAACTATTTTTATGTATTATATTCCAATTTATGCGATCGATATATCTTCTTTTTTTATTTATATCAATTCTTTTTTCTACAGGAAGAACTCAAAATCGAAGTGCCGATTTCGAACAATTTACTATTCGTAACGGTTTAGCGCATAATACGGTTATATCATTATTTATTCAGCAAAACGGAATTCTTTGGGCAAGTACAATGGATGGGATTTCCAGAATTGATGCTACAGGAATTACATCCTATAAATCAAATCAATTTGAAGGTTTAAGTTCTGGATTCATTCATGCTATAACAGATTTTTCGGCTGACACACTTTTATTGATAACACGAGATCAGGGATTTGTCTTTTTTCAACCTTCAAGAAATTCGTTTTGGCCTTTAAAACCCAAAATTGGGAAATTTGAAAACAAGTCCTATGCGTTTATAAAGCAACTAATTTCAATCTCGAAATCAAAAAAATACGTTCTTACAGGAACGAAAAAGCAATTTATACTGAATTCTGACGGAACGGTAGATGACTTGCCTGATTTTCCAGAACCAATTAATGAATATACATCCGTTCAATGGATTGTAAGTAGAAATCAATTAATATCAGGATATGATAAACATCTCACATTCATGCCTTTTGATGGAAATTCTCTTCAAGCAGAAAAATCATTTCAGATTTTATTAGATGACTTTTTGAAAGAAGACTCTATTTTAGATCTGTTTCTTCGACCTGACGAAGTTTGGATTCAAACACAGACTAGAGGATTGTTTTTGTTTGAAATATATGATTTATTGAACTCGAGAATAAACCCAAAACAAATTTTATTAAATAAAGACTTGGGTTTTAAACCAAAAAGAATCTCTTCAAAAGAAAAGTATGTTTTCTTATTTAGTAATAATTCAGATGTTGCTAAATATGAATTTGACTCAAAAAAACTTAGCATACTTTTTACAAAAGAGGTTACTGACAACTATTTTAACGCTGCTGTTCAAGATGCGTTTGGAAATGTGTGGCTTTCCAGTTGGGGTGATGGTTTATTTAAACTGAAATCCGATTCCGATTTTCATCAAATTCCTAGTTTTAGAACCGTATCTAAAGTCTTCAATCCCTTCAATTTGGGAATAATGGAAGATAAATTTGGTTCAGTTTGGTTATTAAATTCTCCAGGTTTACTTCGTTGGAACCCAGAAACGAATCATTTTTCTGCATACGGGAATGAAATAAATAAAAAACATATTTCTTTTTCGTCAGCGTGGCAACTTAGAGAATCTGACTTAGGAATTTGGGTGGCGACAAATAATATAGGTTTACTTCTGTTCAAAACTGATCAATATAACGAAAGTGAAATCAAAGAGAATCCAACCGTTTTTAGCCAAGAAAATAGAGGATTAGCATCGAATCGAATTGCATATACTATAGAAGATTCGTTCGGAAGATTTTGGGTTTCACATCACGATGATGGAATTCAGGTTTTTGAGTCAGAGAAGGCGTTTATTTCCAAGAATACAAAAGAGATGGGATGGTATAAACAAACTGCCAATACAAATCAATTTAGCATTCCTGATCGTTCGGCTCGAATTTTATTTAAGGAAAGAAATGGATCTGTTTGGGCAGGAACGTTTACAAAAGGTATTATTCAACTTTCCGATTCTACAGGGAAACTTAGCGTTTGGCAACCTAATACAAGTGATGGAATTGTTTATGAGCATCAAGATATTCGTGATATTTATGAGTCTTCGAATCATGATTTTTGGATTGCAACGTATGGTGGTGGAATAATTCATTGGGATAGAAAAGCCAAAAAAAGTGAGATTATCACTTCAAAAAATGGTTTGTCAAATGATTTTACTTATGCAATTTTAGCACAAAATGATACCATACTTTGGATACCAACGAATAACGGATTATCAAAATTCGACACAAAATCGGGTCAGATTCACATTTATACAGAAAGTGATGGACTACAAAATAATGAATTTAATACGGGTGCTTTTTATAAGGGAAAAAGCGGAAAAATGTATGTTGGAGGAGTAAATGGTGTGAATTATTTCATGCCAAATGAGGTTTTAGAGTGTGAAATAAATACACAGATTTCCATTGTAAGTGTGAAAGCATTTAATCAAAATTTGATGTCACGAGTGTTTTATGAGAATCACAAAAAAATAGCTTACAACGAAAATTACCTAACGTTTCAATATAGTTCTTCTGATTTAACCTCACCTGATTTAAACAGGTATTCATATCGGTTGATTGGACTTGATACAACATGGATTGACTCTGGAAACCGAACCTTAGCCTCGTTCTCAAACTTGGATCCAGGTGAATATCGCTTTGAAGTAAAGGGAACCAATAGTAACCGAATTTGGTCTGATTCAATGGCGGTTTTTTCATTCGAAATTGTTCCTGCTATGTGGATGACAAGCAGTTTCCGATTTATAATCGGCGGATTATTCTTTGTTTTGTTTGTTTTTACAATTCGTTATGTATCAACACAAGAACTCAGGCAAAAGTTAATTCAATTGGAATCAGAAAAGAAATTACAAGCCGAAAGAGAACGAATATCACGTGATTTGCATGATCATATAGGCAATCAGCTAGCTAATATTTCTTCCGGAATTGAATTGGTGAAAAAGTACAACGAACATAATCAGCCAGAAAAAGCGAGTTTGTGGTACAAGGCTTTAAAAGAGGATGTGGCTTATACCATGCAACAATTAAGGGAAACGATTTGGACACTTGGCAAAAATGAGATTTCGGCTGATTTATTTATGGAACGTATTGAACTATATTTGCGAGGAAGGGCAACGGACGATTTAAAATTATCCGCAGAATTTATTTTACAACAGGGAAAAAATCCTGTTTTACTTAGCCCAGAAATATCCTTAAATCTATTTCGAATAATTCAAGAAGCGGTTCAAAATAGTTTAAAATATGCCGAGGCAAGCTGGATAAAAGTGGAATTTATGCAATCAAAAAAAATGAATCTTGTACTGATTTTGGATAATGGCAGGTTTAAAGAAAGGGATAAAAACTACGATGGATATGGAATTAAAAATATGAGAAACAGAGCTTTAGATATTGGTGGAAAATTAGAAATCAAAAAAGGAATTACCGGAACTGTGGTGGAAATAACATTTGGACTAAAGAACGAAAAATGATGAAAAAAATAAGCCTAGGAATCATTGAAGATAATCACTCATTGCGCAAAAGATTGGTCGAACATTTTTCATTTGAAGATGATATCGAATTGATTTTCCAAACCTATTCGGGAGAAGAAATGATTCGATATGCCGATAAAAATCCGCCCATAGATGTACTCTTAATGGATATTGAATTGCCAGGAATAAGCGGAATTACGACCACAGAACGTCTAAAAACATCGTGGCCAGGCGTTGATGTAGTAATGTTTACCGTCTATGAAGACGATGAGCGCGTATTTGATTCCATAGTTGCTGGTGCCTCAGGCTATTTATTAAAAGAAACCGAATTTGAACGAATTGTAGAATCCATTCGCGAAATTTATGATGGTGGATCTCCAATTTCGCCATCCATAGCCAGAAAAGTACTCCGTTTGGTAAAAATAAGACCCAAAAAACCAACAGAGAAAGTAAAAACAATCGATTTTGATCTGACAGAAAGAGAACTAGAAATTCTAAAATGGGTAACAGAAGGCATGTCAAACAAAGAAATAGCTGATAAATTGTTTGTAAGTCCATTAACTGTAAAAACTCACATCAAAAATGTATATGCAAAATTGCATGTGCATTCTAGGGCTGCTGCGGCTACAATGGCTTTGAAGAATAAATTGGTGTGAGAAACTTGAATTTTATTGAATTAATTTACCTTAGTCCAGAAATAAATGTAAACAAAAGCAAAGTTAAGCCTAGTTCGAAAAATCGATTTTATTGATTTGCAACCTATCAAATCGTGAGAAATCGTCGATTTTTTTGCTAATAAGCTCTTTTCGGAGGCTCACCATTCGAAAAGCGCGCTATAATCAGTTATGTAATTAATATGTTTCATTTAAAAAAGACTCCGAATAATGAATAATGAATTTGAAGAACAGGAAAAGCGGATAGCTGCAATTTTTCGAAAGAAATTTCGTGATATCACGAAAAGAACAAAAACGCTTGAATTTTATAAAGCTTTCTTAGAAAAAGAGCTAGATTTTCCAGTAAAATTGAAAAGTGTTGAGTACTTTAAATGGGAGGAATATTATGTTTTGGGGCCAGGAGATAAAAAAGAATATGAAGAATTAAAAAAGACTAGAGCATCTCATTCAGATGTCTTCAATTTAGTTCGAATAGATAAACACATTGATGAAGAGTATGGTTTGTTTGCAAAAGTGACGCGGGTTTCTGATCGGAAACGATTTACTATTCCACTAATAGATTTAAAAGCCCATGATGAAGAATCAAAAAATTATCAATTATTGATTGATTATGTTGTATGGTGTTCAAGTTATGACGAGTGAGTTTTCAAATGGTCAATACTATTTAAAATTGTTAAATATTAGTTCCTTATCCTCAATCTCTTTATCACTTTTATGATAAAGTTCAATAAAAACAATTCTTTCTTCAATTTCGAAATGAGCATAAATTAAACGTAAGCCAGATTGAACTCCTCGACCTTTTAAGGCTTTACAAGCAATTTTTTTTACTTTGATTACACAGGTTTCCAATCCTAAATTGTCAATTCGAAAACTAAATGGTGGTCCTTCATTGGGCAAAAAAATCAACACTTTTTTTACAACCTCTAAATCATCATATAAAGTTCGATATTTTTTCAAAAGTGTTTTTATGTCCTTTTGAAACTCGGGAAGTTCTTCAAAGATCATTATTCTTCCAATTCGTCCTCGTAATTTCTAACAGTAAATGGCGCTTCTCTGTAAAAAACTAATTCGTAATTAATTTCTTCTCCGTCTTTTGAGGCAAGCCAAGGCATATCTTTATGAGAATACTTACTGATTGCTGAAGCAGACCAATCGCTCATTTGTTCTATAACTTTATCAATGACTTCTTTTTCACTTGCTTTTAATTGTGTCAAATCTGCTTTTTCAAGAGGAATATAACGGGTTTGCACTTTGTCGTAATACTCTGTTTTTATTCGTTGTATCATTCCATTATCCATCATTTGAGCTATGATGTTATCTAATTTTTGTGGAACAGGTCCGTATGGTAATTTGCGATAGTTTGCACCTGTTAAATGCTCCTCATACAATTCGTAATAATTAAAATCAGAAAAATATAGCAGCTTATAAAGTACCGTTTCTCCAACATTCGGTTTCCCAGCGCATCTTTCTAAAATGTAAAGCAACACATTTTTGAACTTGTCTACTTGCAAAGTTGGCACAGAAATCCGTTCTTTAATTTTCGATGCATTTGATTCATTATCAGTTTCAAAATCTTGTTTTGATGAAAAATTAAGCGACATAAAATCGTCTATAGAAAAGCCTAAAACCAAAGATAAACGTTGCAATTCTAAAACATTTAAACCGCTATTGCCTAACTCAATTTGAGCCAAAGATGATCTAGAAAGCTGAACACTTTTTGCCAAATCTTCCTGAGAAAACCCCTTCATTTTGCGAAGTTCAGTTATTTGCTGACCAATTTGTTTTTGTGAGAGTGTGATGTTCATATCAATTTGTTCATTTTAAAATTATAACACAAAAATATGATTTGTTTTAAATTATAACAAAGTGTTGTTCTTAAATCTTACACTATTCCAAGTGTTGTTTATTGCTATTGATAAGGAAAACTTATGATTTAAATTCTTCAAAAAGGGCTTAGATATCTTGTTTTAAGAACAAGAGAGAATAAAATAATCTCAATAAGACCACTTAAATCGAAAAAAAACAGTCTGCTTTTGGGATTCAAATCCATCAAATAAATCACTGGAAAAAACTTGGGAGATTATTAAAAAATCTGTGTTTTGAGAAACAGAATAACTTATTTGCGGCAAAAATGCGTGTAATTTAGCATCCAAACTACTTAGAACTCCTAATCCGGCTTGAACTAGAGGCGTTACAGTAAAGGAACTTGTTAGATAAACGGCTTGTCGTGAAGGGAATAAGTTTTTGGGAGAAGGAGGTAGAAATAGATTCCCGCCATTTACCGTTGCGTTGGAATAACTTCCATTATATAAACCTTCAAATCGGACATAAGGACCATCAGAAAATTGATAATCTATTCCAGATGAAAAACTTAGAACAGCGTTGTTTTCAAAAGGATTAAACACTAAAAATTCTCCTGAAAATCCTGCATTTTTCAAATATCCTTCCCAACCTCCGCCAAGTAAAAAATCTTGTCGGTAGGAACCTATTATGAATTGAACATCATAAGAAATCGATTCAATATTGGTACGCCACAAACCGCCAAATACAAGATCTTTTGTTTCATTAGCGGGTTTATATGCAAATTGAATATCAGATGCAAAATCATAAGCCCAAACAAAGGAAACTGCATCACTTCCAGGTCGTTCTTCATAATCAAAATCTAGAAAAGCAAAATTATTAAATAAGTCATTCGGACTCCAAACAAAACTTTTTCCCCAATTTATGCGCTGCCTTCCAAGCGTGATATCAAAATTATTGTGATTCCAGTTTAATTGTAAACGATCAATAACCGATTGAAAAATAAGCTGATTAGATTTATAAAGCACAAAAGTTAAATCAAGCCAACCACCATCTTGATTTAATAATTGAGCATAAAGTCCGTAATCATCTACGGAGTAACCATAAAAAATACGGTTTCTGAAATCAGCATTCATCGTTAGCTTATAAGAAAATTTGGTTGTGGTTTCTAAACGATGATGGACAATTCCATTATAATAAATAGGGTTAAAATTACTCGCAGCATTTAAGGCTGAAAGATGTTTTACATAACCACGATAGCTCAATTCTTGAGCGGATAAATTGGTTGATAGACAAACTATAAATATCAAAAAAAGGAGTCGTTTCATTGAGAGCTGTGATTATCAATTTGCTTTGTGTTTATGGATTATTCCTAGAGTTAGGAATTTGAAAGAAAATTCATTCTGATTTCTAATGAAAAGCTTGTCTAGTAATCTTGCATTAGATTGTTAATACCAGATTCTTGATTTCATCATATTACGATCCAATGCTTTTCCAAATTTGTGTAAATTTAATTAATGATGGGTTTGGCGGAGATACCTGCTTTCGCAGGTATGACGTAAAATTTTGTTTAATCAACAAACACTTTCGCAGATATGATGTCAGTGTTTTATTCGAAATGAAAAAAAATCAATTTTGAATTTCATCTGAATCAAGCGCACCATCCCGAAGCGTTATCACACGTTTTGCTCGTTTAATCACTCGTTCATCATGAGTTGAAAACAAGAACGTCACATTAAGTTGACTGTTTAAACGCTCCATAATGTCTAACAAATTAGAAGCCGATTCAGAATCCAAATTTGCTGTCGGTTCATCCGCTAAGACATAATCTGGATTGGAAGCTAAAGCCCGAGCCACTGCAACACGCTGTTGTTGTCCACCAGATAGTTGCGAAGGCCTATTATGTTGTCTATTTGCAAGTCCAACGGAATCAAGAATTTTTGAAGCTTTTTTCATGGCTTCTTTGGTGGATTTTCCTTGAAGTTGCAGAATAAAAGCGACATTTTCAGCTGCTGTTAGAACCGGAATCAAATTGTAAGCTTGAAAAACAAATCCAATATGATTCAGTCTAAATTGAATCAAGTCTTTGTCGTCTAAAGCTGAAATAGTAGTCTCATTAATTTTAATTATTCCAGAACTAACCGAGTCTAAACCGCCGATACAATTCAATAGTGTTGTTTTACCTGAGCCGGATGGACCAACAATAGCAGTAAATTCGCCTTTTTCAATATGCAAACAAATGCTTTTTAAGGCGTGAACGGGAATTGTTTCTGGGTTATAAATTTTATCGACGTCGCTTACTTGTATAATACTCATACTACTCCTTTTAATGCTGACGAATGGCTTCAAGCGGTTTTAGTTTAATGGCTTTAACTGCCGGATAAATGGCAGCTAGAACAGCGGCAATGAAAATGAATGAAGTTATTCCAATGATGTAATCAATTTTTAAGTCCGGATAAATAACGTTACCCATTCCATACATCGCTAATCCTTCTGTAAATCCACTTAAATTAATTCCATAAGTTGATGTAAAATAAACGTTTAAATACGCAATGAATAAGCCAAGTGGTGCACCAATGCAGGAAAGAATGAGCGTTTCAGACATAATCAATTTGAATAAAAATGGGCGAGAAGTTCCAATTGCCATCAACATTCCCAATTCACGTTTTCTTTCCAAAATGGCCATTAACATGGTATTTAGAATCCCAAGTGTTAAAGCGAGAACTATAATTCCCATGAAAATATATAAGGTTAAATCGAGTGAACTGTCAACATACGCTAATTCAGGAGCAATTTGGAACCAATTTAAAAGTGTATCAGATTTAGCTAATAGAGGTGAATGATTCGCCGTGAAAGTTTTTGCGTAATTCGCATCAAATAGTCTAAATGAGAGTTCATGTGTCGTGTTTTCACCGCCAATATACTTTTGTAAATCTTCCCGATTCACAAAAATTCGCATCTGATCTAATGTTGAATTAGGGGTTTTTAAAATGCCACTAATTCGAAATGCCGCAGAAGTAATCGTTCCATCAACGCGTTGAAAAGTAAGTACAACTTTGGAGCGCAAACCAGATTTTAGTTTTTCCGCCAATTTTTCTCCAACCACAATCTGATTTTTAAAGGAATCGCTTAAATACTTCCCTTTAGTGATGTATTGATACGTTTTGAAAACTAAAGTATCAGTAGCAGTATCGATTCCTCTAATTTGAATGCCACTTGTGTAATTAGCACTAGCAATCATTCCGTCTGCTAAAGTAATAGGCGTTAGTGATTTAACGGTTGAGTCATTTGAGTAAAATTCTACTAAAGAATCAACATTTTCCAATGAAAATTCAGCAGAACGTTCTTCATTAAACGTTTTTGTTTGAAGAGAAACGTGACCTACATAAGTATCTAATTGTGAATTCAAATAGTGCATAGTCATTCCATTCGAGAACGCTGAAATCGAAACTCCAGCCCAAACTCCAACGACTACAGCGGCGATAACAACAAGACTACGAACGGGATTTCTCCAAATATTTTTCCAAGCTAAGTGTAAAATCATTTTTTTCTCCGCTTATTTCATCGCTTCAACAGGGTTAATCTTTTGAGTAAATCTCATCGGATACAGACAAATGAGAATTACAATGAATAAAATCGCCCCGATAGGTGATTCCATGACTTCAAATGAAGCCGAAAAGGGAAGAACAGGTTCCATTCCATATTGTAGCATAACCTCAGCCGTATCGCCTGTTAAAGGAATTGGGTTTATATTGAAGTACCATAAAATGGGATAGGTGAAAATCAATGCACCCGCGGTTCCTATAAAGGTTAAAAGAAGAAGTTCAACACATAAAAGAAGTCCTAATTTGAAACGTGGGGTTCCCAATGATAACATGACACCTAATTCAAAATTACGTTCAGAAACCATCATCAAAACGGTTCCAAAAATTCCAAAACCAACAACTAAGTATAAAATAAATAAAATGATAAGTCCACTTGCATTATCGAGTTCTATCGATTGAACCAATTCAGGCATTAAAGCTTGCCAATGCATAATTTCCAAATCAGAATGCTGAAATTCAGTTTTGAGTTTGTCAGTTACTTGCTCAAAATCTCTAGCTGGATTTACGATGATACAATAAGAACTTAAACCATCAATCGCTCCAAAAAAAGTTTGAGCAAAGCCAAGATTGATAAAAATGGTTGCTTTGTTTAGTTCAGGAGCAGCAATTTTCGCAATGCCACCAATTCGGAATAATCCATTTGCAGAGGCACCATGATAACCTTGCCCCATTGCAACCAATGTATCACCAACTTGAAGTTTCATATAGGAAGATAAACCCTCTGTAATCACAATATCTTTTGGATTTTCCTTGTTCAAATAACTTCCAGAAATGATCATTTTATGAATTCCTGATAAGTCCTTTTCTTTTTCTGCCTGCGTTCCAATGACTAAACAAGCTCTTGTTTTTTCATCATTTGCAGCTAAAATGAATGATTCCAAACGTGGTACGATTTGAATCTGAGAACTTGAAGAATCAATTCGTTTAAAAATACTCGAATCTTGATCGAAAAATAAATCATCAAAAGAACGGGAATCCCAATAACCCGATTTATGAATCTGAATATGACTGGTATATCGACCAACCATATTTTGAACCATACTTTCATATGATCCAAATTGCATGGAACGCATAAGCATAGAAAAAACAATAGCAAAGAAAACGGCAAAAACAGTGATTAAGGTTCTGCGTTTATTGCGCCAAAGATTCCGCCAAGCTAATAGGAGATAAAAGCTTGTCATATTATTCTCCAATTTTTTTCATGTTTTTGGTACTGAAAAAGGATGGTTTGAGCTTAACATTAAATTTCAAACTGATGTATTCGAATTGTGTTTTGTTTCCAGGTTTGTCAGCAGGAATCATTTCCATTTTGGATGGAATTCTGCGTCCATCGAATGTTTTAACATCGCTTGCAAGCATAGTATTCACCAAAAAATCGTCTTCATCAAAATATTCGGTTTTTAGTTGATGGAATTCAGATTGAGTGATATAAGTGATAACTTTTCCCCAAACAACGGCAGCATCAGGTTTTGGAATGAGTTGAATTTTCCACACTTTTTGATTATCAAGTATTTCCTCTGCTAAAATAGAGTGATCGTAATCTTCAAGAAAGGATGATTCTTTCACTAAATCATCGTTAGTAAAGTCAGAACCCATCCAAGACTGCATCATCATGGAAGGAGGAAGTTTAATTGAGCGCCCAATGGAAGGAATCCAGTTCCAAATTTCGTTTTCACGTTTTAAAAAGGTAGTACCTTGATCTCGAACTGGTTTTGAAATCAAAACAAGTGAATAGGTCGTTCCCAAAGCCCAAGTTTTCATGCTGATACTTCGTTCCCAATCGGGACGAACTATAGTCATCACGATTTCAGATTCTGAAGATTCTCCACGAACAAGATCGTCAGCTTTTTTAATAATTTCTTTAGCGGATTGTGCAAAAATAAAAGTTGGGAATGCGTAAAAAAGAAGAATAAAAGCAATTAAAGCAAGTTTTGAATACGATTTCATGAATTAAAACTCCAAATTTCGAATTAAGAATAAAAGGAACAATAATATTCCACCTGTCCCATCACAACTTCCCGAATTGGAAAATCATGTTGATAAATAAAGTTGAGCACAGCCCCTTCAAAAATGGCCATAAAACGAAAGGTTTCCGATTCAGGATTGGACACTTTTAATGCCTTTAACAAATCTGTTAATCCACGAACAGTTTGCTCTTTTTGATTACTGTGGCGGTTTTTAATACTATTGTCGAGTAAAAATTGAAAACGGAGAACAAAATATTGAGACCAAAGCTCTGGCTCTGTTTCAAAGTTTCTAATCAAGTCACCATATGATTCTCGAATAACGCGATCTGGAGAATCATAAAGCGTATTTGTGTGAAAAAAAGAGGGAATTCTATTCAAGTAGAATTCGAAAATCGAGTGTAAGAGAACCTCTTTACTTTCAAAATAAGTATAGACTAGCCCTTTAGAAACGCCAGCTTTTTTTGCAATTTGTTCCATTGTAGTTCCGCTAAAAGAAGATTCAGAAAACAAACTTAAGGCTGTTTCAATAATGAGTTCGCGTCGTTGTAATTTTAAAGTGGCTAAATCTTTTTTTGATCTGGGTGGCATAGGTTTTTTTGACTGACTGGTTAGTCAATTTAAAAATCAAAAAGTTAATGTTGAATTTTATGTGATGAAATGACAAAAAAAGTACGCTAAAACTGTTTGGAGCAAAAAAAACAAAAACAGTTGTTAGATAAAATCGATTGTAATCGAAATAGTTCAAAAAATAATAATTTCATAATTTCTCTTTAGTTACATAAAAACAGTATCTTATGTAATTGATTAAGATATTGAGATTAAGTACACATTAAAAAAAATGAAATATTTTTGATATTTTAGTTGACTAGGGTAGAAAAAACGTTATATATTTACCACGCAGTAAGCAAATTCCTCGGTAGCTCAATGGCAGAGCATTCGGCTGTTAACCGAAGGGTTGCTGGTTCGAGTCCAGCCCGGGGAGCTAAAAAGCCTGATTCTTCGATAGAATCAGGCTTTTATCGTTTATAGGTACAAACATTTTACTATTTGTGAAAGTATTTACCCGTATGGTTCATTAGTACGAACTAAACTACGGTACCTTAAAAGTATATTTTAGGAAGCTCATTTTTAAGTATTTGTGTACGTTTTAGATTTTTTTTGTATAATCTTGTTTATCATTTTAAAAGATATGTTTTGGTATGTTGGACACACAAAAAGTTAATGTTTTAGTAGTTGACGATGAGGAAGATTTAGAATTTCTTGTTCGAAGAAAATTTAAAAGTAAGGTTCAAGAAGGCAAGACTGAGTTGTATTTTGCTAAAAATGGAGAAGAGGCCTTATCCGTTTTATCAAAAAATGTTGATATCGATGTCGTCCTTACAGATATAAATATGCCAGTGATGGATGGATTGACTTTTCTGAGTGAAATGTCAAAGCTTTATCCTATTAAAAAGGCCATTATCGTTTCTGCTTATGGTGATATGGCAAATATCAGAACGGCGATGAATAGAGGAGCCTTCGATTTTGTAACAAAACCTGTGGATTTTTACGACTTAGAAATGACTATTGAAAAGACATTTGCTCATGTTCAACAGCAGAAAGCAACAGTGAAAGCCTTTAAAGAAAACAACATTTTAAAAATGTTTGTTGATGTAGATGTAATAAATTTTATGGCAGGTGCAGAATTTGAGGAGTCCTTACTCCGATCTGAAATGGCAAATGCAACGGTCATGTTTGTTGATATCTGCAAATATACTGCAATCAGTGAGCAATATCCACCCGACAAAGTAGTGAGCCTCCTCAATAAATATTTTGATATGATGGTGGCCGATATCGTTAAACAGGATGGGCATATAGATAAATTTATGGGTGATTGTATTCTTGCAGTATTCAAAGGAGAAAATCATGCCAAAAGAGCAATGTCTGCGGCGGTTAAAATAAGAGATTCATTCAATCGAATTGTTGAGCGTGAAATGAATGACTATAGACCACAAATTGCAATTGGTGTAAATGCAGGAGACATGGTTATGGGTAGTATCGGTTCGCAAACCCTAAGGAGACTCGATTATACGGTTATTGGCGATGTTGTTAATACGGCTCAACGTTTACAGTCTATTGCGAAACCTTCTCAGATTTTAACAGATCATGTCGTATATGAAATTATTAAACTTTCATTTTATTGTGAAGAAGTCGGTTTGGTAAATTTGAGGAATAAGGCAGAAATGACAAGGGTTTACAATGTTATTAAGCAATTAGATGATTAGAAGAGTATTTTTTCTTACACTTTTGTTATTCTTATCTAGTGTTTGCGAGACATATAGTTATCAATTACTAAGCCCTGATTCGGTTAATCAAAAAGATAGTCTTCATGCTTCTATTAGTGTAGAAACAGAAATTATTGAGAAAAAGGTCTTTCAATTGTATCATTATGCCAAGGTTTATTTTAATTCCCAAGAAATAGAAAAAGGTCTAAAAAATATCCAAAAAGCACTCATTCTATTAGATTCTTTGGAATATAAAGACTACAAAAAGCCACACTATTTAGCTATTGCATCCTTTTTTGGTGAGGATTTATCTGATTTAAGATTTTATTACGAAAAGAAAGCTGAACAGGTAATAATAAATAGTGGCAGTTATTTAGACATGCTCGATCAGTTAAAAGAAGAATATCAAGGTCGAAATATACGTGATGATCAATTGATACAAGAATTGAAAAATAGTGTTACCCTTTTCGATCAGGTTAATGATGATGAAATCCTTGCAGCTATTTTTTGTAAACTGGGTCTTCTAACATTAAACGATGGAGACTTAGAGCAAGCCAACGATTTTTTTGAAAAAAGCGCTGAACGTTATAAACGAATTGGAGAGTCTTTCCCCGAGTTTTATTGTTTAGGTCGAAAGATGTCGATTTTGCATACACTAGAAAAAGCTAATTTAGAAAAGGAAATCGAAAAAGAACTTAAAAGCATTCTTTTTAAAAAAGTAGAAGATACAAATCATGGTTTTTTTTCAAAAGCAATGGCATCATCTTATGCAAGACAAGGAAACTTCATTAAGTCTGTAGAATACTATTTAAAAAGTATTGAATCTTTTGCACAGTCTAGTGACTTCATACTATTATCAGATTTGTATCGCGATTTAGGAATCGCTTATGAGAATTTATATTTATTCGAAAAATCAGCAGAGAGTTTTAAAAATTGCATTGATATACTCAATCAAATTGGTGCTTATCATAAGTTATCGGAACTCTATATTTATATGGTATTTCCGTTAATTGAATTGAAAAAATTTGATGAGGCACAACGGTATATTCATTTAGCCGAAAGTGACACCGTCTTTGTAAAAACAAGATTTCACTATGCTAGACTTGCTGATGCTCATGGTCAAATTCTAATGAGGAAGGAGAAATATAAAGAAGCTATAAACTACTTTGATAAAGCATTAAATGACTTTAAATCTATAGAAGATACACACTGGGGTATTCCATACGTTTTACTAAACATCTCTGCTTGTTATGGTTATCTTGGGCAGACTGAAAAAGCTTTAAAATTTGCTTTAGAATCAAAGGGAAGAATCTTTGAAGGACAACTTAAATTAGCACGTAGAACTAACCAATTGATATCAAAGCTTTATGAGACAAAGGGCGATTTTTCACCCGCGTTGCGATACCTCAAGGAGTATGAAAATATTGTTGAAAGTTCGAATAAAGATGGAGATCTGAAAATACTCGCTGATGCTGAGATTCAAGCTATCTTGGAAAGAAGTAATCGTGAAATATTTGCTCTAGAAAGGGAACAACAATTAGCCGAGCAAATTAATACAACACAGCGATTATGGTTGATTGTAATTTTTGGTGCCTTGCTTTTTACTTTATTAGTGTCTTATATCCTTTTTAGAAATTACCGAATTAAGATGAACGCCAATTCTCGCTTATTTCGAGAAAAGGAAAAGGTTGAAGAAACTCTTGCAAAACTTAGGGCTACACAAGAACAACTCGTTGAGCAGGAAAAACTTGCTTCTTTAGGGCAACTTACTGCAGGCATAGCTCACGAAATTAAAAATCCACTAAATTTTATTACTAATTATTCTGAATTAGGCAAAGATTTACTCATAGAGTTAGAGAGTGCACTCCAAAAAAATGATGAACTTGAAATAAATGAGCTCAATAGTGATTTAAGAAAAAGTTTAGATACCATTCATAAAAATGGAAAAAGAGCTGATTTAATTGTAAAAGGGATGCTACAACTTGCACGATCAGGTTCTGTGGAAAAAACACCCACAGATATAAATGAATTATCTAAAGAATATCTGCAATTAGCTTATCATGCTTACAAAGCTATCAATCAAGGTTTTAGGGTCGATGTTGAGACCATTTTAGATTCTGAGTTAGGTGTGAAAGTAATAAATGAACAAGATATTGGTCGGGTAATTTTGAATGTTATTACTAATGCACTTTATGCTGTTGGTGAGCGGCAGAAACAATCGAATGATGACTATAAACCAAAGGTTAAATTGTTAACGCAGAATGGTCCGGAGATGTTTACCATTTCGGTGCAAGATAATGGTTCGGGAATACCTGATGAAATAAAAGACAAAATTTTTGAACCCTTTTTTACAACCAAAAAAGGAACAGATGGAACTGGTCTTGGATTAAGTATCAGTTACGATATTGTTAAAGCACATGATGGTAGACTCGAAATACAGTCCGACTCAAATGGAACTTTGGTGTCTATTTTATTGCCTGCTTAATGGATTGCGATTGCGATTGATCATTTAAATTGCTATTCATGAACTTTATTTAATCTGCTTTTTTGAATATGATTTTGTCTTTTAACTTGATTCAATTGTCGGAGGTCATAAATCTTGATCATTCCAATAGTTGTTCTGTCTTCTTTAAAATCAATCTTATGAGTCCGCTCCAGAAAGTCAATTTTGTCGGTTTTTACCCATTCAAATAGTGTGAAATCGTCGATTCTTTTGCAGAAAACTACTTTTCAGATTTGACTCATCTTATTTATTTAGCCCAAATTGAATAGCTCATTTCAATTCGTTTTCAATAGCCGATTAATTTTCTCAAATTCATTTGTTGAAGTGAGCTCACTATTGGAAATCAATTTGTATTTGGTATAGAAATTATAGCTGAAATGAGTTATAATTAGCATGTGTTAGCGCTAACATGTCTTTGAATCAAGGTTATCAAAGTTTAAATTGATTTGGTTGGCAAAAAGTGATATTGGAGTGAACAATGAACAGTGAAAATTAGCAACAAAGACGATATCTCGATATCAGATAGTGAGCTATGGGAATTGTTTCGTGAAGGAAACTTAATTGCATTTGAACTCATTTATAAGGACTACTTCGACAAGTTGTACAACTACGGTTTACAGTTTATAAAAGACGAAACGCTTGTTGAAGATGTCATTCAAGATTTATTTATCGACCTAAAACGAAGATGTAATCATTTATCGCAAACGGATACAATTTTGCCGTATTTATATAGTGCATTTCGCCGAAAAATGATTCGAGCAAGAGATAAAGCAAATAAGTTTCAAGAATTAGAAGAAAATTCACTCTCTTTTCAAATTGATATCAGTATTGAAGATCAATTAATTGATGAAGAAGGAAAAGGGCAGCAAAAAAAGTCATTGGCAAATGCAATGAATCAGCTGTCCGAAAAACACCGAGAAATTATCTTCTTGTATTATTATGAAAACATGTCTTATGAAGAAATTAAAGAGATTCAAGGTTTTGATAATGTGAAATCAGCAAGGAATTTGTTGTACAAAGCGGTTCAGTCGCTTCGAACGGTGTTCAAATTTGTGTCCTTTTTATTACTTATAAAATTAATTGAAATAGTATGATGTCATTTCAAAAACTCATGTCCTATTAATGTATAACCAAAACAAAAAATGATATGATTATGAAAATCAGTTCAAAAATTAACAGTGGAATACTAGTTCTTACTGCTTTGTCTGTGCTTACAGGCTGTGGCGTAAGTGATTCAAAAACTGACCTTGATCAATTAAAAGCAAAAATTGATGAGTCATCAGTTAACTTTACCACCGATTTAACATCTATTGATGGAAGACGCATTAAAGCCGGTCAAACGGTTAGCTTAAAAGATGCAAGTTTAGGTAATCCGGACAGTTGGGAATGGAGTTTTTCAGATAATTCAGAAATGCTTAGCGGACAAACAATCTCTAAAAAATGGGATGATGCAGTTGGTCAAGTTCAAGTTATACTTAAAGTTACAAGAGCAGAAGACAGTGCGACAGACTCAGATACTTTAGTCATTCAAGTTGGACCTGTTGAGATTTTAAACAGAGCGGTTTATGGTTTCGAAGATCAAGAAGCGGAATTTACAGCAAGCAGTAAATGGTTTTATTGGACTCCAAACGATGGTACGGTAAGTATTGCAATGGAGAATGCAAGTGGAGCTAACGGGACAAATAAATCTTTAAAACTAAATGCTTCATCAAGTTTTGGTGAGTTTCAGCTAAGACCACATGAAAACGGACCTGAGTTTCTAGTATCCTTGAAATCGAACACAACGTATATCTATAGTTTTTACATGAAAGGCAGCCAAGCATTTACTTTATCTGAGGCGAATTTCTTAAATGTGAAAAACGATGCACCGAAAGAAGGTTGGTACACTCCATTTTGGAGCGGAGATGCAGCTTATGGTCCAATAAATGTAACTACAACTTGGACTAAATTTTCGTATAAATTTACCACAGCCGATCTAGCTACTTTTGCTGATGAAGGTTATGCTGATGGTAAAGCAGACAATGCAGGATCGTTCTTTAAGCACTTTAATTCCATTACAGGAGCATCAATAGATGTTTGGGTTGATGAAATTTCCTTAAAGGAAAAAGATTTATAAAAGAATCAATTGCTCTATGATAAAAATAGTATTTACCCCAATAGAATCTGATTATTTTGGAAAATTGCTACACAACACTTGAAGACTTTTTGATGGATGAATCATTCAGAAACTGGATTAAAAACCCGACGCCTGAACTGAATCATCGTTGGTCTGAATGGTTAGAACAAAACAAAGACAAAGAAGTTCTAGCACTTCAAGCTGAGGAAGTAATTCGAGGAATTCAGTTTAAAGAGTATTCTGCAGATTCGGCAACAAAAGCCAGAATTCTAAATCATATAAAAGCAGATTCTATTGCAAGGGGTAAAAAAGCCATTCATCTCAATCTATTCTTTAAAATTGCAGCATTGCTTTTGTTATCTGTTGGTCTAGGTGGTTCATTGATGTATATCTTCAAAAATGATATCAACTTAATTAGCAGTAACAAGCAGCAACGAGTTAAAGAAAACGCGATTGGTCAGAAGTCAAAAATCATGTTGTCTGATGGAACAGTGGTTTATTTGAATTCAACAAGTAAACTTACGTATCCAACAGCATTTGATACAGACGAGAGAGTAGTTTATTTATCAGGCGAAGCATATTTCGATGTAACACCTAATCCTGCACGACCTTTTAGAGTAAAAACTGACGCTTTAGATGTGCTTGTTTTAGGAACAGAGTTCAATGTGAAGACTAAAGACACGAATTATGATATTTCCTTAGTTGAAGGTAAAGTCCGATTGATTACAGAAAGCAATGCAAAAACAGAGCTTTCGCCTGGGCAGCAAGTTTCCTTTAATAAAGAAAGTCAAGTTTTTTCCTATAACTCATTTGATACAAAGTTTGTAACAGGTTGGAAAGACGGTTCTTTAGCGTTTAGAAATTCATCATTTACAGAAGTAATGGATCAACTTCATGAATGGTACGGAATTCATATCACGTTTAATAAAACATCACAAATTCAAAACTGGTCCTATACGGCAACTTTCGAAAATGAAAGTTTAGAAAATGTGCTGCAAAATATGAGTGCACTTCGTCACTTCGAATACTCTATCAAGAACGACACCTTAGTAGTTATTCTCGATTAATTTTAACACATTCAAAAACAGCAAGAAGGCTGAAATGAATAATTGTAAACGTATTGTATTATGCTTTGGGAAGTTGCGTCCGTTTTTCGGAATTCCTGTTCTAGTTTTGGCATTGATTTTCCTAACGGAGGCAGCTCAAGCACAGAAAACGCAATCTCTTAGTGAAATTCTACAGAAACTGTTTCTGTAATAACTATTTTTGAGCTGATCGAAGGTTCTTCAAGCATCTCATTTTCTTATCATACCAATGATTTGGAAAACTCTTTAGAAGCTTTAATCACTTTAGCTGCTATTAAAGACAGAAACGCATTTAACGTACTTTTCGAGATTTCTAGACAAGAGAAACTTAAGTTTGTACGCATTAAAAACACGATTAATATCATAAAAGACAATAGCTTAGTAAAACCAATTGTTATCGGAGAAAACATTACTATTAAAGGAATAGTTAATGACGAAGATGGATAGCCTCTACCCGGGGCAACCATTTTAATTAAAGGTACTCAATCAGGTACAATAACGAATTATGATGGCAAGTTTACTTTAGAAACAGAATCAAATGAAGTTACTTTAATTGTTTCTTATTTAGGATTTACCACTCAAGAAATACTCGTTAGTCCAGATCAGCCAAATGTGTTTGTTACATTGTCAAATTCTATGGTAAGTATGGACGAAATTGTCGTAGTTGGTTACGGCGAACAAAAACGAGAATCCATTACCGGCTCAATTGCATCCATTGAAACGAAAACCATTGCTGAATCAAAGTCGGCGAATGTGGTGAATGCCATTGTTGGTAGAATTCCTGGTTTAGTTGTAAATACACGTAGTGGCGCTCCAGGTCAAGAAAATATTGAAATTCTGATTCGTGGAAAGGCAACAACAGGAGACACTTCACCTTTAATTGTAATTGATGGAGTTGCAAATCGTGGTAGTTTTGATCGCCTAAACCCTGAGGATATTGAAAGTATTTCTATTCTAAAAGATGCTTCAGCAGCTATTTATGGAGCTCAAGCAGCAAATGGTGTAATCTTAGTTACCACCAAAAGAGGATATGTAGGAAAACCATTATTTACGTATTCAAATACCTATTCGTTTACTCAGCCAGCAAAAAAACAGGAGTTAATGGATGCTCCGCAATATTTGACCCGGCTTGATGAGCAAAATAAACGGAATAATCGCCCTCAAATTTATCAAAACGTAATTAAGGATTATTTGAACGATGAAGTAAATCCAAATATTTGGGCGAATATTAATTGGTGGGATGAATCTATGGATACATGGAGTCCACAAAACCAGCATAATTTGAGTATTTCGGGCGGAAGTGAAAGTTTTAAATATTATGCTTCTGGGCAATTATTAAATCAAGATGCGAATTTTAGAGGCTCGAATTTCGGATTCAGTCAGAATAATGTGCGTTCCAATATTGATATTACCGCAACCTCTTTTTTGAAAATTGGACTAGATTTAGCCGGAAGATTTGAAAATAGAAGAGGTTCCGATTTTGAGGGATTATTTCGAGGCATTTACAATATGGCTCCTTTTGAGACTCCTTATTATAATAACGGATTGCTTAGAAATACAAGTAAAGGAAATATTCTACCCAATGTGGATGGACTAAACGGCGGTTCTGAAACAAAAAGAAATGTCTATAACAGCAAATTAAATGCAACTATTGATTTTAATGAATGGCTAAAAGGTCTTACGCTTAATGGATTTGGTTCTATCGATATGGTAAATCAACGCAGAAAGAATTTTCAAAAACCGTACGATATTTATTTTTTGAATGAAGAAGGCGAGTACGAAAACCTCAGAGATAACACTGGAACTATTCGCTTATTTCAACAAACAGATGAAGAAATTAGTCATACGTATCATGTTCGTTTGAATTATGAAAACACATTTAGCAATCATAAAGTAGGCGGATTTATAGCTTATGAACAGAATCAAGTTAAAGGTGAATATTTGGCGGCATCAAGAATAAACTTAATTTCTGAAGATTTACCATACTTATTTACTGGTGGCGAAAAATATCAAGATAATGATGGTCGTGGTTGGCAATCAGCTAGAGTGAATTACTTTGGTCGTTTTAACTATTCTTATGCAGAAAAATATTTCATAGAATCCACCTTAAGAATAGATGGATCACAAAATTTCAATGAAGATAATCGGTTTGGTTCATTTCCTGGAGTTTCAGTCGGATGGAGAGTTTCAGAAGAAA
>Ga0210034_1000203_pt1 | contig 70723 bp, 56 predicted proteins | sample CryGeymeta201505_FD_185466 | JGI IMG/M metagenome (GOLD analysis project Ga0210034, IMG submission 185466) | Groundwater microbial communities from Crystal Geyser aquifers in Utah, USA - Crystal Geyser metaG 2015-05 (SPAdes) (version 2) | ecosystem: Environmental > Aquatic > Deep subsurface >... | reverse complement strand
TATTGCGGTGGCGCTGCGCGCTGGAGAAGCTAATGGAGCGTCGTCAGGCTCTTTTATGTGGTTTCAAAATACAAGTGCAATCTCTGAATCACAGGTCTTTACAGCTCCAAGAAACTCCCCTTTGGTTCTTCCTAATTCTGTAAATAGTGGGAATGTGACCGGAATTTATGCCATAAATCCAAATGGGGATGGGAAAATGGATATCGCTTTAACCACCGTTGGAGCAAGTCGAATGTATCTTTATTCAAATTCCGACCCCGAACCCTACGTAATCGTAGACAATTTCTTCCCAAAATCGGGAAGCGAAGGTACTCACATAACCATAAACGGCGAAGGATTTGGATCTACCACTCCAGGCGTTTCCGTTTCTATGAATGGCGTTGCGCTTCAAATTACTTCCGTAGTGAACACACAAATCAACGCCGTTTTGCCTGCGGGAATTCAGCCGGGTTACCATCAAATTTCCGTAACCAACACAGCAACCGAAAAACAGAAATCGAGCACTCGACATTTTAGTTACACCCAGCAATCTGGATTGTTTTCTCCTAAACAACTCCTCGTTTCAGGTTCTCAAAAGCAGATGCTGTTCCGCAAAAATCGTTTATACTATGAATCGGCTTCGGGCGGAATCCACTTTTTTGAAAATGGACAAAATTCGGTGATTGTGGCCAATATGGGTGTTTCGGGCAAATTTTTTTTAGTAGAAAACGTGTGGGAACTACTGTATTTCTGGCCGAGCGATGGAACATCTTCAAAACCTGTCTTTTATACACCAAATGGAAATACAACGTCAGAATTTGTTGACTCCGATGCTTTTCCTGGAAAAGCATTTACTATAGCAGTGGTTAATCAATTTGGATTTTCCGACGTTATTTTCCCGAATCAAACTTCTTTGATGATGAGACCCTATGCATCTACAAATGAGACAACAAGTTTTGGAGGACTCCCATTTCCAATTTTTGAGCTTTCCCAATTTGGTGAACCCGTAGAAGCACTGGCTTCAGGCGATTTGGATAATGATGGATATGTGGACATTATTATTCTTGGAAATACCAAAGTAGCTTGGTTAAGAAATATGAATTTAACCGGCGGAGGATTGGTTTTTCAAGGGGATATTATCACCGGACTTACGCAAGCAACGGAAATTGAATTGGCCGATTTTACGAATGCCAACCGTTTGGACATCGCCATTCTTGATAAAGGAACGGAACAAGTCAAAATCTACTCCAATAACGGAAATGCCTCGTTTTCAGCCCCACAAGTTTTCAGCGGTGTTGGCGCTCAGCCTACAATTTCCACATTTGTTGTCGCTGATGTGAGTGGGCTAGGAAGACAAGATATAGTTATCGCCTCCGAGAATTCCACTTACATTTATAAAAATTCAAGTACGGGATTTTCAGCCACTCCTGAACTTATTGCAACGTCAGAAAATCCCATTTTATACTTGGAATCGGGCGACGCCAACAACGATGGACGAACGGACCTCTTCTTTTCAGGAACCTCAGGAATCTACCAAGTTCTTAATACTTCAGGCGATCCCGTCATCCAACTTCTTCCCGAAAATGGAGTGCAACATCAGCCTTTACGTCCAACATTTACATGGAATGCCCTTTCGGAAATAGACACCTATGTACTTCAGGTTTCTGAACATTCAAATTTTAGCTCGCTCGTAATAAATGAAACAATTTCTAACGCAACCTCCTATCAAGTTAGTTCTGATTTAGACTATTTTAAGACCTATTACTGGCGCGTTCGTGGAATAGACAATTCGTATTCTCCCGTATTGCCTATGACTTGGAGTGAAACGAGATCATGTCAAACGTTCTTATTGCAAAACGGCGAGGGAACAGCTCAAAATCCGTATAAAATCTTCACAGTTGAAGAATTGAACCGAGTGCGATTTGGCTTAACGCAACATTTTGAATTACATGCCAATCTTGATTTGGCCCCACATACTTCGGTAAACACCGGACAATTTTGGAACGGAGGAAGTGGTTGGGATCCTATAGGCAGTTTGGCTAATCCATTCAGAGGTTCATTTAACGGTAAAGGGCATACCATTTCGGGATTGTTTATTAATAGACCGGCGCAAAATCAGGTAGCTTTTTTCGGCGCTTTGGGCGCAGCAGCCGTATCTAATGTTCGATTAGAAAATGTCTCCATTACCGGGCATAGTTACGTGGGTGGATTGGCAGGTGAGATTTTTGCTAACTCTACTATTTCACACGTTTCAATAAGCGGAACTGTAACCGCTACGGGCGATTGGGATGTCGGCGGAATTTCTTCTCGTCTTATTGCAAGCACCCTGCATCGTTCATCAAATGAAGCCACAATCACCGGAAATAATTCAACAGGTGGACTTATTGGCTGGAATGAAATGAATTCAACAATCACCGAATCTTGGTCGTCGGGAAATATTTCCGGACGACAATTTGTGGGTGGATTGGTCGGCTATAATTCCGGAACAATCACAAATACGTATGCCGCAGGAAATGTAGTCGGTTCGTTAGAAATAATAGGTGGACTTGTCGGTAATCTTGACACGGGGACTATTTCTACCTCTTATTCTTCCGGAAGTGTAACACTTACAAACCCAAATTCCACAGCAATCGGCGGATTGATTGGAAGAGTGGCCGCCACGGTTTCAAATTCATTTTGGAATACCCAAACAAGTGGGCAAGCTGACTCAAACCCTAACGATGGAATGTTTGGAATTACTTCTGAATCGATGAAAGCGCAATTCACTTTTACCAATGCTTCATGGAATTTCGATTCAATTTGGGCTATCCGAAAAGATTCCGCAATTTCATATCCGTACCTTCAAGGTGTGATTCCTGCTAACTATCCTGGAATTTCCAGTTTACCTAGAATTACCCTACAAATCCCTGGCCCTCACGCTGGCTGGCGTATGTTAGGTTCACCAAGCCCTGATGCGCGCTATTCCGATGTATTACGCACGTTATGGACACAAGGATTTCCCGGAGCAGCTAACAATCCCGATTCACCTTCTAACGTATTTTATTACGATGAAGCTACTCGTAATTGGGTGAAGCCACAACATAACTCAAACCGATTTGGAACAGCTTCGTCTGAGGAAATTAATACGGCAGGAAAAGCTATTCTTGTGTATATGTACGAAAATACATTTCCACAAACTCTTGATTATTATGGCATTCAGAATAACGGTGAAATTTCTGTGACTTTGTCGAATACTGTAAAAAATCCAGATGATTTATTACAAGGATATCATTTAGTGAGCAATCCATATCCGTTTGCTATTGATTGGAAAAAAGTTGTAGCAGATGGACTTAATCAAGTTTCGCCAGTTATTTTTATCTACGATGCCAATACGTTTAATGGCGCAGGCGGGTATCGGGTTCACTACGGATTTGATGTACCAAGTCTGCCGGGAACAATTAATCACAATGGAATTATTCCACCATTTCAGGGATTTTGGCTTCGAACTTCCCAAATGGATGGAACCAACGGAACGGTTACTTTCAAGCCAAGCCATGCAGCAACTGGAGAAGGAATACTGTATAAATCGAACGGGAAAGATTCCAAAACGTCCGAAATTTCCCTTGAAGAATTCCTATCATTAAGTGTCGAAAATAAGGATAAAACCTTAGCTGCTTCATCCATTTTGGTTTTTAGTGATTCTGATTCGGTAAAGATTTTAGAACAATATGCACCTATTTCATTAGGAAACTCCCCAATTGAATTTGGTTGGAAATCTGATGAGGTGAGTCAGTTAAGTACTTTAAAACAAGTAGTTACCGATAAAATTGAAGTTGTTCAATTCAAATTAGGTTTTTTTGCAAGTCAGTCTGATGAGTTTGAAATTCGTCTTAATAGTCTATCACTTGGTTCAAAAACAGCAGAACTAGTACTAACAGATTTGGAGACAAATGAGGTGGTCACATTAAGAACTAAAGACAAAAGTTTGTTTGTCTTTTCTTACGAATCTCCGGAACAGCTCAATAAAAAAGCAATTTCAGAATTATCACTAAACGTAACACAAGTTCCCGTTTACAAAGAATTTTTGGGCGAAATTCGATTTATTGAAGCCTCCGATTCGGAACCAAAAACAGAAATTCCAACCGTTGCGGCATTATATCAAAACTATCCGAATCCATTTAATCCAACTACTACTATTCGATACGATGTACCTGAAACTGGTTTGGTTACGATTGAATTGTTTGATATCACTGGTCGAAAAGTAAAAAATTTGGTAAATGGAATAAGTCGTCCAGGAGTTTTCACAGCTACTTTAAATGCAAGTTCTTTATCGAGTGGATTATATATTTACCGAATGAGCCTAAATAGTAAAATAATTGCTTTTAAAAAATTACTTCTACTTAAATAACTTTTTAAGTTCAATCTTTTAAAAAATTCAGCAGATGAATTTTAAGCATCGTTCTCACCCAACAACCCGAATCACTTTAACCGGACACAATTCAGCAGCTTTTCTATTCGATTCCTCTTCTGCCTCACCCACATCAACTTGAATCATATTCCCTTTTTGCTTTCCCCCTAAAAGCACACTCTTTCCATCACGTTTAGACATTTGCCAACGCTGAGGAGCAACTTCGAAACAATAATTACAGCCAATACATTTTGGTCTGTGAAATAAGATTTTTATCATTTTATCAAATTCTATTTAACCAATAATCAGGTTTTCTATAATGATGTGAAATTGCAATAACAAGAATTTCGCTACTCTTTTCATTAAATCTATAAATTACTTTAAAAGGAAATACTTGAACAATTTTCGACCTTAAGCCTGAATAAATAAAAGGCGATGAATATGGATTTTGTTTAATAAATTCAAAACTGACCTGAACCGAATCCAAAAACCTCTCTCCCAATCCCTCTTCTAATTTTTCGTACCAATCAAAAGCTTTTTTTGCTTCGATTTGTGCTGGCGAAATAACAATAAGTTTCATTTAGAACGAATTGAATTAAAGAACTCCTCTTCGGTAACTGTACTTAAACTTCCTTCATCATAAGCTTTCAAACGACGTTCGCATTCATCACGCCAAAGTTGTTCTATCGATTCTTTTTCATGAATCAAACTATCTTCTAATTCATTGAGCAATTCTAATCGATCAATAACTGATAATTCAAGAACTTGTTTTTTGATTATGGGATTCATTTTTTACGATTTTAATGTTGTTTATCAAACTAACAAAATAAATTGTCAATTGTCAATTGCTTCTGTCTTCCCATAAATACACATTATCGTCTGCATGAAGCGCTTCTGTAACTTTGATGGTGCACTCTTGACCTTGAGTCGCCTCGCTTGCTGGTGCATCGTTTACCCAAAGGCTTTCAATCTTAGTTTCTACAGCACCGGTTCGGTCTCCAATAATCAAAACAGAATCTCCAATACTTAATTTTTTGGTTTTAACTCGAATATGAGCTACTTCTGCTTTTGGGAAATAATGAAGAACTTTTCCAACAAATGTTTTTTGCTTCGTAGCAGCTGAACCATAAAATGGACTCCATTCACCCAATTTTCTGCCTAAATAATAGCCGTCCCAAAAACCACGATTGTACACAGAATCGAGTTCTTTCATCCACTCTGCTACTTTTTCTTTTGTATACGTTCCATCTAAAACAGCTTGAGCAGCAGCTTTATACATAGCAGTTGTTTTTTTGACATATTCTGGAGAACGTCCACGACCTTCAATCTTTAAAACACGAACTCCACTTCCAATTAGTTCGTCTAAAAAATCTATTGTACATAAATCTTTGGGAGACATCATATACTGATTATCAATATGAATTTGAGTGCCATCTTCAATGTCTTCAACCATGTAACCGTGACGACAATTTTGTTTACAAGCGCCACGATTCGCCGATGAATTATAGGTGTGTAAACTCAAATAGCATTTTCCTGAAACGGCCATACATAAAGCGCCATGAGCAAAAACTTCAATCTCAATTAATTTTCCAGAGGGTCCAGAAATATTCTCTTTTTTGATGGTTTGAACAATATGTCGCATTTGTCCAACGCTAAGTTCACGGGCTAGAACCATAACATCAGCAAAATGACTATAAAACTCAACCATTTCTACATTCGATATATTCGCTTGTGTTGAAATATGAACTTCAACACCTTGTTTAGCTGCATAAGAAATCGCTGCTTGATCAGCCGCAATGATAGCTGTAATTCCAGCGCTTTTCACTTCATTGATTATTGATTTCATTACGGGCAAATCATGATCATATAAAATCGTATTTAAAGTCAAATACGTTCTAATTCCATGTTCTTTGGCAATTTTTGCTATTTCTTGCAAATCATCTAAGGCAAAGTTATTCGTTGCTCTTGCTCGCATGTTAAGTTGTTCAACCCCAAAATAAATAGAATCTGCTCCCCCTTGAATGGCAGCATGAAAACTTGCCCAATCGCCGGCAGGCACCATAATTTCAACAGATTTAGTTTGCATAGGAATTATTAAATTTAAAAAATTAAGTGTTCAACCTAAAATATACAAAATCTCGGTTATTAAGACACGCTTATCCTAATTAAACCTAACAAGTGAGCCAACGTAAACAAATGTAACAGGCTTATTAGTTACAACATTGTTAGTTACATGTTTGTATGTTATAAAGTTGTAACATATATTATTATAATTCAAATTTGAAACGGTAGAGTAGTTATTAATTATGATAAATCTTACTAATGGAGCTTTTACATACGGTTCTTTAGCCGAAAATGATTATTTCACAAATAGAGTCGCAGAAAGAAAAAAACTATCCTCTTTAATTCAAGCAAACATAAATACAATCCTCATTTCTCCAAGACGCTGGGGAAAATCTTCCTTAGTAAAACAAGCGTCCTCTGATATTTCATCAGAATTTTCAAATTACGTTTTTTGTTTTATTGATCTATTTGATGTTCGTTCTGAAATAGAATTTTATGAGCACTTAGCCAATGAAATAATTGCAAAAACTTCCTCAAAGTGGGAAGAACGAATACAAAAAGTTCAGCAATTCCTTGGAAAAGTAATACCACAAATAAGCTTAAGCACAGATGCAACTCAAGAATTCTCTTTAAGTTTTGATAGAAATGAAGCCCCAAAAAACAGTTCTCAAATCCTTGATTTGGCTGAAGAAATTGCTAAACAGCAAAACTTGAAAATCGTCATTTGTGTCGATGAATTTCAGAATATTTCATACTATGAACAACCCTTAGCTTTTCAGAAAAAACTACGATCCCATTGGCAGACACATCAACATGTTACTTATTGTTTGTATGGTAGTAAGCGACACATGATGATGGAAGTTTTTACGTCTTCAACAATGCCGTTTTATAAATTTGGTGAAGTCATCTTTCTTGAAAAAATCAACGAAGAAGATTGGATACCCTACATTCAATCACGATTTATTGCCACAGGAAAACAAATCGAAGTTGAATCAGCCGCCAAAATTGCTCAATTAGTTGAAAACCACCCACATTATGTTCAACAACTTGCTCAACAAGTTTGGTTTCGAACAGATAAAAATTGTACGATCCAAATAGTAGAAACTGCTTTTAAAGATATGATTTTACAGTTAAATCTGTTTTTTCAAGCAACTGCAGATCAACTAACTTCTACTCAACTAAATTTTTTATCTGCAATTTTAGACGACGTTGAAAACTATAGTTCTCAAGAAGTACTTAAAAAATATAGACTTGGAACATCTGCAAATATTGGTAGAATTAAACAAGCTCTCATTCAAAAAGAGGTTCTAGATTTCTTGACAGGTTCTCCCCTTTTTCTTGATCCCATCTTTAAAGCTTGGTTAGTTCGTGATTATTTCAAGAAACAAAACTAATAACCCGAGTTTGTGAAAAGAATTAAATTAAATAAAGATCAAAATAAAACTCCTCATTTTGGGCTTGACCCAGATTCTCTGCCTAATATTAGGGCTTAAATTTGAGATTACACTTCGAAGCCAAATGACGTTCTTACTCGTATATTTTGGTTTTTGACTAAACTTATTGTATTAATTCTTAACTCGAATTCTGGATAAAAACTAAACGTAATTCGGGTAAAGAAATAAATTTGAAAATAGAGTAATAAAACCGCTCTGGAAAGTCAATTTTTTTTGCTTGAATCGTTTCAATTCCTACGAATTCGACAAATATTTTTCTAAAAGGTATTTTTCGAAGAAGCTCAATAAATAAATGCTAAAATTTTTGCATCAATTCTTAACCTGAACTCAGATTGCTATAAAAAAAGCCTGATTTACTTAAAAATCAGGCTTTAAATAGAAAAATATTAGCTATTCAACTTACAACAACATGCCCATTGGATTTTCTAACAAACCTTTTAATGTCTGTAAGAATTCCGCAGAACTCGCTCCATCAACAACTCTGTGGTCGCTTGATAAAGTTACTTTCATGCGTTTTCCAGGAACAACAGCGCCGTTTTCAACAACAGGAACGTCACGAATAGCACCAACTGCTAAAATACATGCATTTGGAGGATTGATAATCGCAGTGAACTCTTCAATTCCAAACATTCCTAAATTGGAAATAGTGAATGTACTACCTTCCCATTCCTCAGGAGCTAATTTACGATCACGAGCGCGACTAGCTAGATCTTTTGTTTCTTTAGAAATTTGGTTTAGACCTTTAGTATCTGTGTTTCTAATAACCGGAGTTACTAAGCCATCTTCAATAGCAACAGCAACGGCAACACTTACAGTATGATGAGTACGAATTACATCACCTAACCAAGAGCTATTTACTTTTGGATGTTTCTTTAAAGCAACTGCCGAAGCTTTTACCACAAAATCATTAAAGCTGATTTTTACATCACTAATTTTGTTAAGCTCTTCACGTGCTTTAATCGCACTTTTCATGTCGATATCAATTGTTTCATAAAAATGCGGATTGGTGAATTTACTTTCTGCTAAACGTTTTGCAATCGTTTTGCGCATTTGTGAAATTTTGGTATCTACATATATTGCACCTGATGGAACTACCACAGGAGCTGAAGCAACTGGTGCATTTATAGTTATAGGAGTTGCAATTGGAGAACTTGCGCTCTCCACATCAGATTTTACAATACGACCCTCAGGACCTGAGCCTTTTAATGAACTTAAATCAACACCTTTGTCTTGTGCAATTTTTCTTGCTAAAGGAGAAGCTTTAATTCTTCCATCTTCAGAAGATGATGCTCCATTTGCTAAATTACCAAGAATTGGATCAGAAAAAGCTTCTTGTTCGGGTTTGCTTACTTCTTCTTTAACTTCAGTAGGATTTACTGCTTCAGGCGCAGATCCTCCATTAATTAAAGCCGAAATATCTTCACCTGGTTTACCTATAATAGCCATCTTTGCACCTAATGCAACGGCTTGGCCTTCTTCTGCAAGTAATTTCAATACGGTACCTGCGTCATAGACTTCAACGTCCATGGTGGCTTTGTCTGTTTCAACTTCGGCAATTATATCACCTGATTTTAAACTGTCGCCTTCTTTAACATTCCATTTAGCGATAACACCTTCTTGCATTGTATCGCTAAGTTTGGGCATTTCAATTACGATTGCCATAAAAAATTCCTCTAATTTTAAAAATTCTAATTGCGATATAAAACAGTTTTAACCGCATCGATCACTTGTTTTGGTTGCGGAAACCATAAATTAAATAATTTTTTGCTAAATGGTGCCGGAACATCAGGTAATGTAACACGAAGAATTGGAGCATCCAAATAATCAAATGCTTCTCTTTGAATTTGAAAGCCAATTTCTGCGGCCATTCCTGCAAATGGATGGGATTCATCAACAACTATACAACGATTGGTTCTTTTTACAGACTCAACCACTAAATCGATATCGAATGGTTTCATTGTTCTCGGATCAATAATTTCTGCTTCGATGCCTTCTTTAGCTAATTCCTCAGCCGCTTTTTGAGCTACAAAATAAGCTTTTCCATGCGCTACTATTGTTACATCTTTTCCAGCACGTTTAATTACACCTTTTCCAATTGGAATTAAAAATTCTTCATCTGGAACTTCCTGTTTCATTCCATAAGTCTGTTCAGACTCTAAAAAAATAACAGGATTATCATCACGGATAGCAGATTTCAACAAACCATAAGATTCGTAAGGCTCTGAAGCATAAATGACTTTTAATCCTGGGAAATGTGCATACAAACTTTCAAATGCCAAAGAGTGCGTTGCACCTAATTGCCCAGCTGAAGCATTTGGTCCACGAAAAACGATTGGAATTTTTACCTGTCCACCGCTCATATAACGAATTTTTGCAGCGTGATTTAAAATCTGATCGATTGCAACAAGTGCAAAGTTAAAGGTCATGAATTCCACAACCGGACGAAGGCCATTCATTGCAGCACCAACGCCTAAACCTGAAAACCCTAACTCTGAAATTGGAGTATCGATAACTCTTTTGAAACCAAATTCATCTAGCATGCCTTGCGTTACTTTATAAGCACCATTGTACTCGGCTACTTCTTCTCCCATTATAAATACTCGCTCATCACGACGCATTTCTTCTGTTAATGCACGTCTAATTGCTTCTCTGAATTGTAATTCAGCCATGGTATAATTTCTCCTTATCTATAATTCTTAAACTGTGAATGGGAAGTCGTTTTCAACATAGACATCGCGGTATAAGTCTTCAGCGTCAGGGAATGGACTTTTTTCTGCAAAATCAATTGCGTCCATAACCTCAGCATTAACTTCTTCTTCAATGGCTTCTAAAGCAGATTCCTCAGCAATTTTATTTGAGATGATATACGTTCTCAACTTTTCAATAGGATCTAGTTGCTTAAATTTATCCATCTCATCTTTAGTACGGTAGTTTTGTGGATCTGACATAGAGTGACCACGATAGCGATAAGTTCTTACTTCTAAAAACCAAGGATTACTATTTTCACGAATATCAGCTGCAACTTCTTGTAATTTTTCAATCATTGAAAATAAATCAAGACCATTAAGAACGGCATGTTTCATTCCATAAGGCAATGCTCTTTGGTGTAATTCTCCAGCAGAGTGACGACCAACCGCTGTCCCCATGGAGTAACCATTGTTTTCAACAACAAAGATTACGGGTAATTTCCAGAGTTGGGCTAAGTTAAATGATTCATTTAATGAACCTTGATCAACAGCTCCGTCTCCAAAAAAGGAAACTGCAAGTCTTTTAGTATTATTGTATTTATTTGCAAATGCTAGACCTGCACCAAGTGGAATTTGACCACCAACAATACCATGACCGCCCCAGAAATGGCGTTCAGCATCAAAAAAGTGCATTGAACCACCTTTGCCGTGCACACAACCAGTAGCTTTTCCATATAATTCTGCCATACATGCTCTAGCTGAGATTCCTCTAGCTAAGCCAATTCCATGAATACGATAACCTGAAACCATGTCATCGTCAGCATTTAAAACTTGTTGAAATGAAGTAGAAACAGCTTCTTGCCCAATATATAAATGGCAGAATCCACCAAATTTCCCTTTTTGATAACTTTGTGCTGCGCGTTCTTCAAATCTACGCTGTAAATACATTATTCTGAACATCGAAATCAGCTCTTCTTCGCTGAGTCCTAAGTCTTTATGATTTTTTTTTGTTGATTTGGGTAATTCTGTCGTCTTGTAAAAGACACCCGTTGGGGTAAAAACAGTTTCCTGTGAAGTTTGACTCATTCGGCTCTTCCTTTAAAGTGTTGAATGTCTTTAATTTAGTTCAGTAAAACTATTATTTTTTACATCTGATAACTAAATTTGCAGGGCAAAAATATGGAATTTTAACCGATTTTGCAGAATTTGAATTTCCCCACTTTCTGTTAATGGCCAAAAAAAGCGTTTTCACATAACATATTTTAGCTAATTACTTAAGTGCAATTTCTAATTTGGTTTATTTTCAAATCATATTCCATCATTTATGAGCATTTTATACTATAAATATTTTTTATTAAACTTTTACTACGTTAGACTAATAACACAATAGGTTACGCATTTATAGATCGAATTAAGACTTTATTGTCTTTATTATTTCTACAAAATCTTATGTTTATTTCTGTTTATCTGTATTTGATTAAGAATTTTTCATTTCTTTTAACTCTGTTTTGCTCTCTCTTTGGTTTGAACGTATTTCAGTTTAGGTTATAAATCTGAGGACTCAGTTAATATACTTTAGGTGATACTTACTTATAAAATTTATACTATATTCGTAGAATGGTCAATACTTTAATAAATTCATTTTTGTGCCAATCTCACCAATACCCTTACTCATTCTATGTATTAACATTGTTATTATTACATTTAAAAGAGACTCGCATTTTACAATGAATCCTCATAAAAGACACTAGAAAAATAGTTTCGAAACTTAAGTTCAATTTAGATAAATGTTTTTTCGGCTTCACCCATCAAAAAAATAAAGTCGTCAAATATTTTAGATAAAAAAACTTCTTTTGCTAATAATCTCAATCTTCTTAATTGAGTCCAATCCAAAACCTAATTTGTAGGCTTTTTCATATAAATCGATAAAACACAGATTATTTGCTAAAAACCTAAAATTCGGATTTGACCCTCTTTTGAGTTCCCAAAATGGCGTATGTTAATTGTTGCTTATAAGCTCATCAAAATCAAATTTGCAATAGGTAATGTTAGATTCACATTCACACATTTCCCCAAGATAGCACTTCGTGGTTCAACGAATCCTGCCTAAGTACGTTATGAGCGTTTTATGCTTAGATTGTATCTTAAATCCAATTTTTTTCGCATTTTACTGTAGTGAGCCATAGAATATCCTTAATAATCCAGAGTTCAAATACGAACTCCAAATTTGAGTAAAAACTACGATTCGAAGTAAATCCATATTTTACTGTTAAAATAGTTCAGAACAAGTTCAAAATAGGATTCACCTGTTGAACAAATTAAGCTATTAAAACTTCTAATTACTAATCAATAAGATTAGCCCCACTTCGCCAATCTTCCAATATTCTTTGAAATGTTTGAAAATAATTTACATCTCTTCTTAGTAGATAATGTTCAAAAGGGAAAGAATTGTTCATAATCCCAACTCTAATAAAAACAAATGTAGTTGTCGGGTCATAATAGTTTTGATTTTGATACATCCCATAAGCCCAGATTACATCTCTAAAGATTTGATCTACTACTCGTGGTGACCCAAAAAGAATATGTATCATTCCTGGATCCGTTTTCCAGCCTTCTTTAAATGTAGTGAACTGTCGGTTTGCTTGTTCCACTCGTTCATAATACAATTGTAAGGATTGTTTTGCTAGCCTAGTATTCCCTAAAGATCTAATCCAAAATGAATCAATAACTTTCTTCATAGAATCAGCATCTTGAATTTGCATCATTTTACGATATTCTTTGTCATCCATTAAATAGGCTAAAGGTTCAGCTAATTCACGAATGGTTTTAAGCCGTGGGAAATAGGAAGGTTTTACAGAAAAATATAAATCACGTTGAAGTTTACATGTATCTGAATAGTCAATTTGAACATGTGCAACATAATTTCCTGTTCTTGGCATTGGTAATGTTTCAATTACCTCTAGCAATTTTTCGCTGGAAGCACGAATGGGAAACAACTTATTCGAATAAATTGAATTAGTTTTTCGATAATCAATTCCAACAAATGGTAACTGCCCTGGCAATACTTCTTGTTCGTGAAGTCTCCTTGCTGGCAAACTATCAGATAGAATTCGGTCTATTTTAATTGTAGCTTTTTTAAAAGGTCTATTTGCTGTTATAAACTGTGCATATAATTGAAGGGAATCGAAACGTTGAGGAATCGAGTAAGTTAAGTAGGGTTTAAATTCATTAGAGACTTTATCTTTTACTAAAAAAACTAAATTACTTAATTCTGGTTTATTTGCATCTAAATTTGGAACCGTTGTTTCAACTCCTACTGTTGCTACTTTTTGAGTTTGTAAATCTGTTACTTGTATGGCAATTTTGTAAAAACCTGATTCAATGGGGAATTGTTGCGTAAACTCAAATTGACCATTTATATTAGTTTCTATTTCCTCTGCTAAATTAATAGTGTATGCTTTTCTAAAACTCTGACTTTGATCACCTATTATTTTTTCTACAATAGCTTCAATGATGACTTTAGCAACTTTTTCTTCTCCATCTTTGCGTGTTATAATTGAATTCAACCCTATTTGCACAAAAATGGAAAGCACAGCTTGTTCTTGAACATTTATTAACCCAATAGCATTAGTTGTAACTTCAGGATATCCAAGCCTATAAAATTGACTCGAATTACGCGCCGGCCCTCTTTGTTCCGTTGATGAACAGCTAAGATTTATTAGAAGGAAAAGAAATCCAATAATAAGATTAACAAGCTGCGTAGAGGTAAGTTTTGAAACGAAAAACATGATATTTTACCAATTTTAATCCTTCATTCTGAAATTTCTGGTTCTTCAATCTATTCAAAACGAAGTTGTCCCTAATTTATAGGCTTTATGATGTCCTTAGCAAAAAAATTACGTGTTTTCTCAAATATTTAGCTAGTTTTTTCGATTCTTGTAGATAAGTCTGTAAGCGATTCATTAAATTCGGAATAATTACAACCATCATCTACAACTTTTCATGAATTTCTTATACTAATACATTCCCTTGGTTTTAAGGTATAGTGGTTCTATTATTAACTTAATAGCATTCAATAGACCTGCATAAGTTGGGATTTTATATCTTAAGCTAATTCAAAAATTGAAAAGGTAGAACCTTTCAAAAAAAACACTTAATCCGATTTTAATGAATATTGCTGATCGCCGTACCAAAATAGTTTGCACCATCGGCCCTTCAACGAATACACGGGCAAAAATTAAAGAACTTGTGCTAGCAGGTATGAATGTAGCTCGCCTGAATTTTTCGCACGGTTCACATGAAGACCACGCCTCAGTTATCGACTCTATACGAAGTGTTGCTGCTGAACTCAACTACAACATTCCAATTTTGATGGACTTACAGGGTCCTAAAATTCGTGTTGGTAAAATGAAAGATGGTGGCCAACAATTAAAAGAAGGGACCTATGTAACGATTACTCCTGAAGACGTTGAAGGAACTCCAGAAATTATTCCTATTGATTTCCCAAATTTAGTTGAAGATGCCGAAGAGGGAAATTCAGTTCTTATGGATGATGGGCTTTTGGAACTAAAAATATTAAAACGAAATGAAAACAGAACACTTACAGCCATTGTTGTTGTTGGAGGTTTACTAAAACCTAGAAAAGGTGTAAATCTTCCAAATGTTAATGTTCGTATTTCATCGTTAACTGAAAAAGATATTATTGATCTTGAATTCGGTTTAAGTCAAGGTGTTGACTTTGTTGCACTTTCGTTTGTACGCCATCCGAGAGATGTTCAAGAATTAGTTTCTAGAATTAGAGCAAAAGGAAGTAATGCGGCCATTATTTCTAAAGTAGAAAAACCAGAAGCACTTGATTATATCGATGATATTATAGAAGAGAGCGATGGTATTATGGTTGCTCGTGGCGATTTGGGAATCGAGATTCCAAATGAAAAAGTTCCACTTGTTCAAAAAATGATTATCAATAAATGTAAAGCAGCTGGGAAACCAGTAATTACGGCTACACAAATGCTCGATTCAATGATTGTTAATCCAAGACCAACTAGAGCAGAGAGCTCAGACGTAGCCAATGCGGTTCTTGATGGAACAGATGCAGTTATGCTTTCAGGTGAATCTGCTTCAGGTAAATATCCGATGGAAGCGGTTCGAACAATGGCAAAAATTTGTAAGAATGTTGAAAAAGGAACAAAATCTATTTACAATAATCTTGAGTTCAAAAAGCCCGATTGGAAAGAAAAACAAATTGTAGAGTCTATCAGCTATTCAAGTGTTCGTCTGTCTCAAAATGTTGATGCAAAAATGATTGCTGTTTTAACTCATTCCGGAACAACCGCTAGACGTATTGCAAAATACAGACCGCAAGTTCCTGTAATCGCTTTTACTTCAAACTTAGAAGTTCGCCGCCAATTGAACCTAGTTTGGGGCGTGCAATCTGTGAAAATTGATGAATTATACGACACAGATACGGCCGTTCAGGTAATGGAGACTTTTTTAAAAGAAAAAGGCTATGCTAATGCTGGTGACAGAGTAATAATTACAACTGGAATGCCGTTATCGGAAAAAGGTCGTACTAATATGATTAAGGTAGCATCTATTATCTAATTCATGCCCAAGCAATTTCAACGTTTCCTCATTTTTATTTCTATTCTACTAATGGGCTCCTGCTCTTCGATGAAATATCAATGGGGAAACTTTACTGCTTACTACAATACTTTTTTTAATGCTAGTCAAGCTTTTGAAAAAGGGTATCAGGCTTCAATTAAAGCACAGCCCGTACTAAATACAGAAAAACCGATTAGGGTTACCGAAATTCCAAGTAAAGCAGGTTTTACAGACTACGATAAAGCAATTGAAAAGAGCGCTAAAATTTTAAGAGAGTATGAAAATTCTAAATGGGTTGATGACGCACTCTTTCTTATTGGTAAATCATACTTTTTCCAAATGAACTACTTTTCAGCAGAAGAAAAGTTTATTGAATTAATGAATAATTCTGCCGACTTAGATTTGAAACAGAAAGCTATTTTTTGGAGAGCACGAACATTTTATGAAACCAAACGCCTTGATGAGGCTCTAGCTCTAATTAGTGAAGAATTAAGCGCTATTGATACAAAATGGAGTCCAGAGAACAAAGCTCAAGTTGAATTAATAGAAGCGGAAACCTATGTTGAGCTAGAAGATTATTATAAAGCTGAACAACTTTTAGAAAATGCATTACCACGTTTAAAACAAAAAGATTACAAAGCCAGAGGGTGGTACTTAAAAGGGCAATTACACGAACGTAATAATGAAAATGAACAAGCACTTCTAGCCTATTCTAAAGTAAAAGGATTCACCAATGATTATAACCTTCTATTTTTAGCAAATAGAAAACAAGCAGAAATAGCACGTCTTACAAATCAGTTAGATAAAGCTCTTAAGCTATTTATTGATATGAGTAATGATGGTAAAAACTATGATGTAATCGCAGATTTAAATTATGAAATAGGTAGAACTTTACAGCTTAAAGGTGATTTTAAGAAAGCTGAAAACGTTTACAAAGAATTATTGTACAATCGCTTAAAAGCACCTGGAAAAGAAACTTCTGCTAAGACCCATTATGGTTTAGCTGAGATTAGCCGTGATAATTACAAGGATTTAATGTTAACTGCTGCCTATTTTGACTCGGCAAATACTAGAGCTGGGAATTCTCTATTACTTCCAGATTGGTTTAATGCTGCAGAATTATCAAAATATTATGGCGCTTATGCTACATTGCATAAAAAAAATATACGTTTCGATAGTCTTCTTTATTTATCGACTTTAAACCCTGCTCAATTGGATTCGGTTATTTTGGAAATTCAGGAAATTAGAAAAAAAGAACTTGAATTTTTAAAAAAGCAACAAGAAAAAGCAAACTCGACATTAACTGTTGTTAATACCAATCCCAATCAAAATAATCCACAGCAACAAGAGGGAACTCAATTACAAAACGGTTTTTTGAACCACAAGAACCCTATTTTAGTTCAACAAGCTAAAGACCAATTTATGGCTTTATGGGGAAATAGACCATTAGTTGATAATTGGAGGCGAGCTGATGTAATTAAAAATGTAATGGTTTCAAATCAAAATACTGGCGCTGCTAAACAAGGAACTCCAGAAAAAAATAATCAGCAAGAATTACAAGCTTTAAAAATTGATTTAGCTGAAATTCCCTTCGATTCGGTAAAAAAAATTCAATTTATTAATGATTTTGCTTCAAATTTATATGAGACTGGGAATGTATTTTATTTGAATTTGAACCAAGCAGATAGTGCTAAACGCTATTATAATCGAATAATCCAAGATTTTCCAGAGAGTAAAGTTTTACCCCAAACTCAATTTACTCTATCAGAGTTATATTTCTCTATTGGTGATTCTGCCAGAGCTAGAGACTTAGCCCTTCACGTAATTTCTCATTTCCCAGAAACCATTTATTCAACCGTTTTAAAGCAGAAATATAATCTAGTCGTTTCTGCTGATTCAACGGCTTCTAAATCTCCTGAAGAACAACTTAACGAATTTGCTAAAATATCATCTACTTTGGCACCCAAGACTCGTGCAGAAGAATTAAAAAGACTTGCTTTAATGATGCAAGACAAAGAAACTTCAGCTTCTATACTAAAACAAGCCGCTTTTTCCTATGTTGAAGAGGCTACCAGACAAAATGAATTTCATGTTAAACTTGCTGAATATGATCAAAAACGGAGCAATTGGAATGAAACACTCAAGACCTTTACTCTGTTAAAAGACAGTGCAAAAACAATGCTTTTAGATTCAACAGTTATAGCTGATTCTATTCAATATTCATATTACAAAAATCTGGTAGATTCAACGCTTAAAACTCCAGACTTCGCTGCATATTTCCCATATACAGGCGCTGATTGGGATAGCTCAAGAAGTATTTTAGCGAGCATAAAAAGCACCTATGCAAATACACAAGCTTCAAAAACTACTGATTTACTCCGAACCGAACTTGCACTTCCTGAATCACTTAAACCCCAAAAAATATCTCCAATTACAACTGATTCTACAACAAATAAAGAAATTCAGTTGAATGAACAAGGGTTTCAAATTCCAGCTGACACTTTGAAGAAAAAAGAAATCAAAGGAGTATCTCAACCCATTGATTCAACTCAACGCGTTTCAACTGTAAAAAAAGATTCAAGCAGAATTAACTAATATCACATGCTAATTTTTCTATTTCAAAGTAGCATTTCAAAGGTGAGCTTACTCTGAATAGTAGTTTTTATCAAAATATCTAGCGATCTCACAGGTTTTTAAAAAGTGAAAACCGTAAAAATCGACTTGCTGTAATGGGCTTAATCGTAATTTTGGGTAATTATTATCCTACAACAATCTACAATTTTTATTATCTGTTTTTGGAAATTACAGTTCAAACCTTTCCTTGCTCAACTTCTTTGTTATTCTTATGAATCAATTTTCTGGAGTTTTGATTGAAAGGATATCTTGAATTCTTAGTTCATTTATAATACTCGATAAATTTTTCTTGAATATTTTTTACTAAACTAGGGCCTTCATAAACTAAGCCAGAATAAACCTGAATTAAATCTGCACCTGCTTTTAAATAATCAACGCCATCTTCCCCGCTAGCAATTCCACCGACTCCAATAAGCAAAGAATTTGGGGCAAATGATCGTATACGTTCAACATTTTTGATTGAGGCACTTTTTATTGGTTTTCCACTCAATCCACCTTTTCCAATACGCGTCAATTCTTGAATTTCTGTTTTAAGGTTAGATCGTTTTGAACTCGTATTACTACAAACAAACCCATCAATACCATGATTTAAGCAAATATCGGTCAACTCTTTTAATAAAATCTCATCACTATCAGAGGAGAATTTAACCAAAAGTGGCTTATCTGTTTTTCTAACTAAATTTATCTGACCTAATAGATGATTAAGTGTTTCAGGGTCTTCAAATGTTTTGCCTTCTTCAGTGTTTGGGCATGAAATATTTATCGTAATATAATCTGCGGTAAATTGCGAAGCAGCAAAACTTTCGACATAATCTAGAATTGCGTATTCACCCATTATTAATGGCGAATGCGTTTTAGCGATATTTACGCCAAATGGAATTTCCCTTTTAGCTTCTTCTAATCGATTAACAATTTTTGTAACGCCATCATTATTCAGTCCCATTCGATTAATCAAGGCTTCATCTTGTGGTAAACGAAATAAACGTGGTTTACTATTTCCTTTTGATTCATTTGCAGTTACACTACCAATCTCTAGAAAACCAAAACCTAATTGTTGCATTAAAGAATAATATCGAGCATTTTTATCAAATCCCGCTGCTAAGCCAATTCTATTTTTAAATGGTAAATTCTTGAATGAAAATGCAGCCGACTCTGAAAAATCAGATTGAAATGATTTGAAAATCGGTCTTAAAAAGGATGCCGCAACACCCGATTCAACTGTTATTTCATGAGCTGTTTCCGGGTCTAACGAAAAAAGTAAAGGTTTGATAAGCGATTTATAGAATGAATCCATGACAAAAGTGTACCTTTCATTTACTCAAAAAGAAGTCGTCTTCAATGCAAAAATACAGAATTAATTACTCTATCATCTTTATTTAACAATGAGATTTCCAAATCATCAAACCCTTTTAGCATATCTAAATACAATACCCACTTTTCAAAAGCAAGGAGTGCTAGCCTATCGCCCAGGTATTAAAGCTGTTTTGAATTTTTGTATTGAAATTGGAAGTCCACACAAAAAGTTTAAATCAATTCACGTTGCAGGAACGAATGGAAAAGGTACCGTTTGTTCCATTTTATCAGCTTTGTTTATTCAAGAAGGATATAAAACTGGATCGTTTACTTCACCACATCTTCTCGTTTTAAATGAACGAGTAAAATTAAATGGAATTAACTGTTCGGATAGTGATTTGCTTTTGTTCTTCAATACCTATTTCGATTTAATTCAGAAGTATGAATTGACTTATTTTGAGCAATTAACCGTTTTCTCATTTTGGCTTTTTGCAAAACAAAACGTGGATATTGCAATTATAGAAACTGGACTTGGGGGAAGGTTAGATGCAACCAATATTATCGAGCCTCTATGTTCAATAATTACCAGTATAGGTTTAGATCATCAAGCTATTTTAGGCCATACAATTGAAAAAATTGCCATTGAAAAAGCTGGGATTATAAAGCCATCTACACCAGTTTTTTTGGGTGTTTTACCAATTGAAGCAACGACTATAATTCGCGAAATATCTGATAAAAAGAATGCTAAAATCACGGAATTAGATACAAATTCGTTTATTTCGGTTGATTCAGATTCATTTTTTTTTAAAAATAATCCAAATGAAATTTATTTTTGCGAATTTAAAGGAAGTATTAATCATAAAAATGCCGTAATTTGTTTGAATATCCTTAAACAATTAGAAACAGTTTTACCTGTTTCCCTTCCCAATTGTTTGATTGCACTTAAACAGGCCATGAACATAAGCGGATTACTTGGAAGGTTTGAACAATTAATCCCAAATAATTCATGGTATTTTGATGGCGCACATAACCCTGAAGCTATTTTTTGGCTTTTAGAACATGTGAATTCAAAGTGGAATATGGATGAAGTCGTAATCATCTGTGCTTTTATGGCTGACAAAAACTTAGATGAAATGATTACTTTGCTCAAGAATTGCAAAAAAATCTATTTTTTTACAATTAATTCTCCTCGAGCTGCTACATTTAATCAAATTTCATCGTATTTTTCAAATGTCGTTCTGATAGATGAAACGCATATTCCCACTCTGTTTAAGTCTTTAAGGAACGATAAAGTCATCTTCACGGGAAGTTTTTATTTCTATACTATTGTAAAAGGTTGGATTAGCCGCTATTAGACACTTCAGCACACCTCGCTTTCCAGATTGCAATAGTCATTTTCACAAACACAATTATTGTATTAACAAGTACTCTTTACGCATGAGTAGCAACGAATCTTTACAGGAGTCTAATCATTTGTTGATTGACGATTTAAAAATTAAAACTTTAAAAGAACTAAAAGACTACGCTAAGGAATTAGGGTTGAAAGGGTTTTCGGTTCTCCCCAAAAGTACATTGATTACTTTAATTCTTGAAGCGCAACTTCAAAAAGGTGATGGTTCTTCTTCTGGTAGCAGTTCTTCAGAAAAAAAAACGAAATCTGGAAAAAGAAAACGATCGGATTTTGTTGATTTTAATCCTTTTCATGATGCTGAATTGCTTGATATTATTGAGAAACATCTACCTCCCAAAAAGGCAAAAGCAAATGTAAGCACTAAAATTAAAAAGTCGACAAGTGCTTCTCAATTAAGAGATTCCAAAATTTCGAAAACACTTTCTTCAGATAAGTCCTTAATAAACTCCTTAACCGAATCTGAAACCAAAAATAGTTCATCTTCAACAGATATAGATTTTAATCCATTCCCTGATTTCCCAACGGTTAAAGATCTTGAGTCTAAGAAAAAAAATAAAGAAATTAGTTCTGCAACATCTAAAGACGAACTAATTGAAGATGATAAACCCGTAAAAAAAAGAAGAGTTCGTAAATTAAAAGAAAAAGTAACCGACCTCTTTAATGAATTAGATTCCAATACTGAATCTGATTTAGATGATATTTTACCAGATTTTGATGATTATATTTTAGAGGAAACAGAAGCTGAACCAAGTCCTATAATTGAAAAAGAAGTAGAAAAACAACCTACAATAAAGCGAAGTATTTCCATTTCAAAAAATTCGGAAGTGTCTTCCAATTCAAACGCTGAAAAATCTGAGCAAGCACGAGTTTTTATAAAAAAATCGAGTACCATTCAACACGCTGAACCTAAATCAGAACCAGAAAATTCTGCTACAGCTAGTTCTACAAGTTCTAATCCTCGTATTTCTAAAAAAGAGATAAAAAAGATTGTTAAAACTACAAATTCAGATAACCCATCTTCTCAACCCATTATTAAACAAACGGTTACAGCTCAGGCACCTCCTCCACCACGCAAGAAAACGCTTAATGAACGCGTTCCAGAAGATTTACCTGTTACAACAGTTAAAGAGCGTTTAGATTTAGTAATTCCTCAATTAGAAAGTGAAATTATTAATGAAGGTGTTTTAGAAGTCCTACCTGATGGCTATGGATTTTTACGCTCCCCAAATTTTAATTATCAAACAAGTCCAGATGATATTTACGTCTCGCCATCTCAAATAAAACGCTTTAGTTTAAAACAAGGCGATTCAGTAATCGGTGTAATACGTCCACCTAAAGTGGGTGAACGATATTTTGCACTTCTTCGCGTTGAAGGTATAAATGGAAAAGTTCCTGGCAGTTTAGTGGATAATCGAAAAGATTTTGACGATCTAATGCCAATCTATCCAGATCAGCGTTTAAACCTAGAATTTGATCCGTTTAATTATACAACAAGAATGATTAACCTCTTCTCTCCTGTTGGAAAAGGTCAAAGAGGATTAATAGTAGCACAGCCCAAAACTGGTAAAACTACCATACTTAGAAATATGGCAAATGCTATTTCTGCGAACCATCCGAATACAAAAATCATCATTTTACTTATTGATGAAAGACCAGAAGAAGTTACAGAAATGGAAAGAACAACAGTAAATACTGAAGTTATTGCGTCAACTTTTGATCAAAAACCGGAAGCGCATATTGCTCTTGCAGAAATTGTTTTTGAAAAAGCTAAACGAATGGTTGAGAGTGGCCATGATGTTGTTGTATTTCTTGACTCTGTAACACGTTTAGCTCGTGCTTACAATGTTGCTGGAAATACCTCAGGTAGAACAATGACAGGTGGTGTTGACTCAGAAGCATTAAAAAAACCAAGGCGTTTATTCTCATCAGCAAGAAATATAGAACATGGAGGAAGCCTAACTATTATAGCTACCGCTTTAGTCGAAACAGGTTCTAGAATGGATGATGTTATTTTTGAGGAGTTTAAAGGAACTGGAAATATGGAGATCGTTCTCGATAGACGTCTTTCTGAGCGTAGAATATTCCCAGCAATAGATATTTTTAAAAGTGGAACAAGACAAGAAGAACGACTTACTTCTGAAGAAGAGCGCGAAAAAGTAGTATTGTTACGCCGTTATTTATCCACTATGAATCCTGTTGAAGCAATGGAATTTTTAATTGACAAAATGCGAGGCACAAAAAACAATATGGATTTTTTAAATTCAATGAATCGCTAATATTTAGTTTTTTTTTCATTTGATCGTACTCCGAAAAGTAGTTTTCAGCAAACTATTCGTAGAATTCACAGGATTTGGAAGAGTGTAAACCGAAAGAATCGACTTTTTGGAGTGGACTGAACTATTTTTTGCCCTTTACTCAAAGTTCTTTGTAACCTAAAATCTATTCGAAATATAGTTGGAAGAAATCTTTCAGCTCCGATATTCACTATTTTGATTCAGTACCATTTGTAGATTTAGCTAAATCCCCAGATGCATGTTTTAACTTGAGTTCGAGAAAAGGATTGGAGCATCAGGTTAGAATCAAACTAGAAAAAACTAAGAAAAACGTTACTTGCCATTGAAGTGCCATAGGTATCAATGGTACTCTCAAAGTGCTGTGAAGCCTAATGACTCTAGTTTTTTTTATACCAGTTTTATTATTTATTTCTTATTCAGAACTCAGATTAATAGATCAAATTGAAATATGCGGTCTTATTGTATGATCGCTTAATTTTTACAATAATAGCTTTCCCTTTTGATTGGTAATGCTGAAAGTGAATTTTAAAATCAACCACAGAACGAATTGGCTTTTGATTTATCTCCAAAATTTGATCCCCTATTTGTAATCCAGATTTAGCAAAAATAGATTCCGCTGATAAAAAATCAATAAATAACTTTGATGAATCTAAGTGTTGTTCAACCCTCAAACCCAGTTCATTTGAATAATTATCTAAACTCAATGCATTTTTATTTTCAAGAGTCAGGCTTGGTTCATCACTTTTTCTTTTTTCTTCAATCTGATTATCTATTTCTTTTACAGAATCAACTGATTGATTAGCTAAACCTAACCAGTTTTTTACAGATTCTGTTTCCGTACCTTGTAAAATAACATTCACGGTCACTAATTTCTTTTCCTTTTCAGACCAAACACTAACCGCAATCTCATCACCAGGTCGATATTCAGCTATTTTAGCTTGAAGCTCATTATAAGCCATAACGGTTTTGTTGTCAATCGCTAAAACCACATCTCCTTTTTTTAATCCAGCATTAGCAGCTGCCCCATTTTCCAAAGCGTTCACAATTTCAACCCCAGTAACAGACCTTAAGCCCAACTCTTTAGCACGTTCAACTGTTACCGAAGCAATTTGAACACCCAAATAAGCACGTTGAACGGTTCCAAATTCGATAAGATCTTTGGCAATTTTAATGGCCATATTTGATGGAATTGCAAATCCATACCCTTCATACGAACCCGTTTCAGTTGCTATTGCTGTATTTATTCCAATAAGTTCACCATTTTGATTTACAAGAGCGCCTCCACTATTCCCTTTATTAATGGCCGCATCAGTCTGAATAAAACTTTCTATACGCATTCGGTCTTCTATTATGGCAACATCTCTGCTTAAAGCTGAAACAATACCAGCCGTAACTGTTGATCGTAGTCTGAATGGATTACCTATAGCCAAAACCCAATCTCCAATTTCAACTTCTTCTGAGTTTCCAATAACAAATGCATTAAAATCTGAACTATTCATTTTTACAACTGCTAAGTCAGTTGCTGGATCCGCACCTATAATTTGAGCATCGTAGCTTCTGTTGTCATTTAAAACTACGGTAACTTTATTTTCAATTGCACCTTCAATAACATGATTATTTGTTAGCACATATCCGTCTGCCGTAATAATTACGCCTGAGCCTAAGGACACAGAACGAGGCCTACCACCAAATCGATCCCAGAACTTTTCATCGAACTGATGATTTTTATCATTTGGGAGATTTTTTTTTGCATCTATTTCTGTTTCTATATACACAACGGATTGTGTTCCTCTTTTTGAAACAGTACGAAATCCATTTGATTCACTATTCGCATTTGAAGTAGATTTTGAAGAATCATTTCCATTTATTGCACGCTCAATTATCGTTTCTTTTACAATTGAGTGTTGATTTGCAATTTTAGATTCTAAGCTTTCAAACTCTTTGTACAATTGAAAAACAGCAATAATCAATATTAAATTAATTAAACTGATCATTGGCAATAAGATTGCTCTAATTTTTGTCATACTTTTAATGCTTTTTTCATTTATTCTGTAATATCATCAAATATTTCATCGGATTTCCTTTCATACAATTCATCAATATGAAATTTAAAATACACGTCAATATGATGAATTAAAGTCTTTAATTCAAATTTATCCATCTCATAATTTTGAACTGACTTCCCTCTTTTTGAACAAGCCAAAAATAAATAATGTGCTTGTCTAGGATGTAATTTAATGGATAAGCCACTACTAACATGTGTGCTAATTAGACCTTCTTCACCATTCAAAAAGTAATCAACATATGGGTCATAACTTTCTTTTTCAAAATTTAGCTGAATACCTGAAATTTCAGCTAAGCGAATTAAGACATAAGGAAATAGTGTTTTTACCATTTCCTTTTCTTTAACTAACCAAGAAATGAGTGCTTCGGTAAAGGTATAAAATTCAAGTGTATGAGATTGTTCTGAAATTAATTGGTCAATCATTTCCAAACTTGGAAGAAGGATGCTTAACTTTTCCATATCAAAATGAATGGGATATGCTTTAACGATAAAGGAAGCATCACTCAATATGTGAATTTCTCGTCCGATTTTATAATAAAAAACAGCTTCAAGAATATTACCCACTTGTAAAACACCTGCAAATTTACTCTTTGGATTTTTTGCTCCTTTTGCAATTAAACTAATCCGACCATATTGTTTACTCAATACACCAATAATTTTACTTGTATCTTGAAAATCAATGGTTTTTAAAACAATAATTTGGTCTTTAACTACCATAAATTACACTTATGCTTAATCGTAATCTGAAATTATTGCTTAATAATACATTCAGTGATTTCACATGATTTGAAAAGTCACAAGCTGTAAAAATTGACGGTTTGTTTTGATCCATTATTTTAGCAATTACATTCCTTTTCTTTCAAAATGAATCCAATTCTTATTTTCAAGATATTGAATTAAAGCTGGAAGAACACTCAATGAAGTCAATAATGTCATACCAATTCCAAGAACTGCCAATAATCCAATAGAATACAATCCTGGATGATGTGTAAAAAGTAGTCCCATATAACCAAGCATCGTTGTAATTGAACCAATGGAAATGTGTTGACCTGTACTTGATAAAACATTCCACATACTCATTTTCCCTTCTTCAATGTAACGAGCGGCTAAATGCACTCCATTATCTTCGCCAATTCCCAAGATTGCAGGCAAAACTATTAAATTGTAGAAATTCAGAGGAATTCCCAAAATCACCATTAGACCAAAAGTCCAAGCTAAGCCAATTAAAAGTGGTAATAAAGCGATAAAAGTCCATCGTAAACTTCTAAATGCAAAAAGCATCAGCATAAAAATGATAATTAAGGTAGCCGAAACCATATAGGGACTTTCTGTAATCATCAAATCTAACATATCAGCAGCTACAATAGATGTCGAGGCAGCATAAACCTGTTTTCCGCTTTTCAGAGTTACTTTTCCTACATCATCTTTAAATGCAATAGATAATCGACCATCAGATAAACCAACACTTGGGTAAACAATTACAAAGTTTCCAATTTCTCCCGACTTAGTTAAGAATTTCGTTTTTATGAAATCTGGTAAGCTATCCATGGCTAGAGGCGCCACGGTTTTTGAAGCTTTTCTAAGTTTGTTAATGGCGTCTGAAGTATTATTGATTAAAAATGGATCTTTTAATAATGCTCGAATAGCAGCGATAGCATTCAATTTTTCTTGTTTCTCTAGATCTGTGACAGGGAATCTATCGGGTAAAGCATCTACTTTCTTTATAGTTGGGATTATGGAATCCGTTTCCATTTTATATTTAAGTATTTGTGTAATCTCAATTACTTCTTCTCGTGAGTCTGCTAATATATAAGCTGGATTTCTTAAACTTGACTCAAATCCACCTCCTACAAACTCTCTGTATTTATTGTATTCGGGAAATTCAGGTTCTAGTTTTCCGAAATTATATTCAAATTGAATTCCTTTAAATAAATAAATTGAAGCAATGCTCAATAAAATTGCAAAAGATACGATTGTTCTAGAAAATGGAAACTTCGTTAAACTTTGTTTCGCCTCACTTACCTTGTTGTGATTTACTAAAATCAAGTTGTGGCGCTCTAATAAAACTACTATTGATGGAAGCACAAAAAGCATGGTAAATAAGGCTAATACAATACCTGTTCCTGAAATAAATCCAAATTCGGAAAAACCTCTAAAGTCAGCATAAACTAATATATACATAGCCGCAGCTGTGGTTATAGCACTTGTTGCAATAGCGACACCCGTATTGTCAAATGTATCATCCAAAGCCTGAATAACTGAAAAACCTGCTGACCTTAATTCTAAATATCGGGCATAAAAATGAATACCGTAATCAATTCCCATTCCAAAAAGAATTACAAATAAAACAGAAGTCATTGTATTTAAAACCCCGAACATAAAATAGGTAATCCCAAACGTATAAATTAGACTCAATAAAAGTGGAACACCGATTACAAGTAAAGGAACAGGCATCCGAATTACATGCTGAAAAAACGAATGCGTTTGATCATCTAAACTCCCTTTGCGATAATTAACGTATTTTTTTATAAAGAAATAGAGCATCACCAATAACAAAACACTTGAAATCCCTAAACCAAAACTGGAGAATACATCATTCATAATAGATTCAAGTTCACTAACATGTCGTTTTAATCGACCACCAAACTTAAGCTTAATTGACGGATGATATGAAGATGGATTCATAGCAACGACCAAAGAATCAAACGTTGAAAACATATCTTTCAAGAATTTTATATCGCTTTTACTTCCTGTTGGATATAGATTAACAATCATTACCGAACTATCCGCATTAATTGGATACTCTCTAGGTACCAAGTTGGTATAACTTTCTTCAAAATCAATTGGACTACGTTCTTCTGAACTATTTTCAGAGTCTTCATCATCATCTAAATCAAAATAAAATGGATTCGCTTCTAACTTAACTTCTTCAATCTTCTTCGTTAAATAGTCTTTTACTTGAGATAATTCTTCCGGAGTAGCCAAATACAGTGCATTTTCTTCTAAAACCCTAGTATTTCTTTTAAAATCATATTTTTTGAAAAAATTATCTTTTGTTCTTTTATCATATAGAGTAAGAGCTTTTTTCAATAAATCTTGAGTAAACCGTTTACTTGCATCAAAATCATCTGATTTTATTGCCACGTCCATGGCTAATTCACCACCAACCGTTTCTTTCAGTCTATTTAATGCTTGAACGCTGTGATAATTTTCGGGTAATAAATTGGCAATATCCGTATCCACCTTTAGTTTAATGGCAAACTGAGCAGCTATCACAGCTATGACCACTGAAATAAATAAAACTATAAATGGATAACGATATGAAAGACGAAAAATAGGTTTCAGAAAAGTAATAATGGATTTCATAAAGGCAAAACATGATAATAATCAATGGACAACATCGGTTTGAATGCACAAATAAGTATAAAAAAGCATTTTAGCATGTTAGCATGTTATCGCAACAATGATACAATATCCAATAACTTAAAGCCAAATAGAATTGCATAACTAGTTTGATATAATTCACCAAAATCTAAAGAAATTGTTGTACTTAACTCAATTGGCAGAGATTTTTTAGTTAAAATATTTTTTTTTGATACTTTGGAATAAGCATAATATTGATTTTTTTTTATTTTACTTAGATAATACGGTTCTCCAAGTTTCTCCATATCTCTATACGTTCCAAAGTTTTGTGATTGTATTAAATGCATATTAAATTTCCAAGTATTCAAACTTCCTTCAATAAAACTATGATGTGCTACTACAATATTATTAACTACTTGCTCATTATTTTCGAAAAAGTAGTGTCGATTGTTTCTCTGATTTACCAAAAATAAAGGAGTACCTATTATAGCATTATTATATGTCCAACCACTCAGATAAATCCAGTGATTATACGGATTATCAACACCATCGGGTTCAGGAGGATTAATCCCTCGCCTTTTTCCTAAGCGAATCATATTTAAGTATTCATGTCCAAATTTAGTAATCATAAATATCGGTCGGTCAAAAGAAATCATTCCACCCCACATTCCATCCCATGCATTTCTGAATCGTAAAGAGACTGTATCTTCATGATAAAATATTCTATAAGCTGATAACTTAACTGGTTTTATATGAAAAGTAAGCCCAAAGTCGTAGGCAGCAATTGAATTACCAACTACATTATTAACATCATCTTCTAAACCTGAACTGTTTTTATTTTTTACAATTCCTGTAACAACAGCTAAATAGTCATCAAACGATTGAGGCAATTTACCTAATACAGGATGAGTTCCACCCCATTGAGCATTGTGTATTAAACCACCATAACCTTGAAATATCCACAAATCAAGATTCAAATAAAATGATTTTTGATGAACGTATGTATTTTTAACATATCTATTATCGTTTAAAATACCGTGATCTAGACTTGCTCGCCAATTAAAAAAACCAAATGTTAGAGGAACAGGAATCCATGAATTTGTCTTAAGCGAAATTTTTGGAAAAGGAGTGGCATTTCGACTTACCATTACAGAACCCATAGAGGATAATCTAAACAGATCTTCAGAAAGTCCGTATGTATCAAAAAAACGACCTGCCTCAATCTTAAAGAACCAAAAATCCGTTCTAATATATAGCTCTCGAAAATGGAACGAACTACGATGTGATAATCTAGCTACAGCATCAGCAAAAATAGATGTCTTGAGAAATTTTGAAGTGTTTATATTTGCAAAATATGTCAGCCTGTTTGTATATGTTAACATTGAATTATCGAATAACCCTCCATTATTACTTCGTAATCCGAATGGAAGTTGATTTTTATTCAAAACGACATTCCATTCTAATGATAAACTGTCACCAATAAATTGAGAAAACGCACTGTTACTTACTAATAGGAACAGACCAAGTGCATAAATTTGCTTCACTTTTTACTGTTTTTTAACTTAATGACTAAGAAAGTTGCTAAATTTATAATTTTATCAAGCAAATTATTTATAATTAACATAGCTGTTAAAGATGCCAAAGATATATCAAGCACTTTAGCCAACTCAAAACCCATAGCAAGGAATATTAAATCTCTATTAGGAATTAATGGAATACGTGTCGTAATTATTTGTAAAGCAATATAGGATATCCAAACAGTTAACTCGACATTAGGGAGTACACTTTTCCATTGAAGAATTTGAATGATACTTAATAATAATAAACGGAAATTATTTACCGTAATAATATAAATTGATTGTTTTCCATTTAAGCTAAATAATACAGATCTAAATTTCTTGGGTAACATTAATACAATAAACATAATTATAATAAATACTCCTATTGCGTAGGCTAAATAAGATCTATTAATAATATGTTCAGGAACTTTCCCAATAAATAAAAAAACTACTAATATAAAAATTGCAAATATTGTCGAGCTAATAGATGATAAAATAGCAACATCTTTAACATCAGAAAGAGCTTTATTAACTTCTATGTTTGTTATTTTGGCAATATGAAGACCTAAATAAATATCCCCAGAATAACCAATTAAACTATTATTATATATTTTTTTTAACACAAAATTAACTATTGTATCCCAAAATTCTATAGGCCATATTTTCGAATAAACAAAATATTCACTTACTGGTAATCCCAAATATAAAATAGTAAATAAAATATAGAACCAACCATTTGTTGGTAATGATTTTAAGGTTTCAGCAAACCCTATTTCTAAAATTTCTGTTAGTAAATAATAAATAATTAAACCATTAAAAATCCATTTAAATGCTTTACTAGCAATTTTACCATTTTTAGTATTTTCTGTCCAATTTATAAATTTCTTAATAATTCCCTGATCATTCATTTTTCGTAATAAATAAATTAAGTTTATTCGAATCTTTTAAATAAGTATTAAATGATTTCATTTCATGATTTTCTAACTTGAATCTTCTATGTAATTCTTTTTTTTGTAATGCAACAAGTACATACCATAAGATAAAATCAATTACATTGTTATGAATTCTTCTTATAAAATGATCAGATTCCCACGTGTTTGAACCATGAAAACATCGAATAAATTTATCTGAATGCTCTCTTCCAATAAGCTTATATTTTTTTTCCCTCCATTGATCTAAGTATAAGGTATCCTCAGCTCTTCGAATCTCAGGATATTTTACTGTTGTGTCCTTTTTGTGCATAATTGATCCAGGAACACCATCTTTTAGATAGCCTATGTATGGTAGTGAAAAATAAGTAGGATTATCTAAGTGCATTAGTGTACCTTTAAAACAACAAGCATCATATCCAACTAATAAAACTTCAGCTTGTACCTTAATTCTATCTGGGTGATACCAATCATCGTCATCCCATTGAGTAATAAAGACTCCATTCGCTTTTTCTAAGCTATAATTTCGTAAATATCCTAACGTGTTTTCCTCTTTTTTTGTTAATCTATAATAAAACACTGGAGAAAGATTATTATGATTTATCAATTCAGATAAATCTTCATTGCCGTCATCGATTATTATTAACTCTTTATTTGGCCATGTTTGATTGTAGAAACATTGAATTGCTCTTGCTGCAATTTTTTTTCTGTTACCAGTAACCATTAAACAGCTTACCAATGGATAATTGGTCATATACATACTGATTATTAAAATTTATTGAATTTAAAGATACTGATTATTTAGAAATATGGTTCGTTTAATGGTGAACTAAAAGTAAGTGATTTTAGGTTTTCCAAAATTATTAAGTATCTTAAGTGAAAAATTTTCTGATTCATTTCACTTACATCAAACAACAATGAGACATTCAATTGCAATATGCATTCCTACATGGAATTGTGAAGAACTATTCGAAATATGTTTTAATGCACTGATTAAACAACTTACTGGTTTAGAGGAAACATTTGGATTTTCGATAACGGTAGTGATGAAAAGACAAAATCAATTATATCACGAATTAAATCAGATGATTTCTTGGTTCACAAGGTATTCTTTCCAAAAAGTATCGGCATACCCTTTATTGCAAACATTTTTGCTCAAATAATTAAGGGGAATTGCGATTACACTAATTATAATTCGCCAAATTACAGTACGATTATGGATGCAGATGCGTATTTTAAAAATAAAATCTCTAACATGGTTGATATCATTCTTACGAATTATAGCATTGGTTTATTAAGTGGTCATGAATCTATTGAACATAAAATAGAGGGGAAAAAATAATTTCTCATCTCAACAAGGAAGTCAATTTGCACAATAAAATAAATGAACGAATGATCACAATACTAATGAGAAAAGAAGAATTTTTATATTTTTATCCATTTAAACACTACAGAAATCGAGATGTTGATTGGGAGATAACGTTTTGGAATGCAAATTCGTTATTTAAAAGATTTTGTAAATTGTATGTAATTCCAGATTATGTTCTACCTCTAGGTATAGAATCAAGCACATGGAATTCAATTACAAAATCAAAAACATCATCAATTGAACTTAAAGAAGTTCAAGAAGTTCAAGAAGTTCAAGAAATTCTTGAATAAAATTCTATTCGTTAAAACATGAAGATTAGATTACTCTCTTGTTCAAATGCACACACTGGAATTGGTCGTTACAGTCAAGAATTACACTCCTATTATTTACAAGAAAAGTTAAATTCAACCTATTACTGCAGAGAAAAAGTACCTTTACTTCATTCTAAAAAATATTTTTTTCCGTTACCCAAAAATTTTCGCACCCAGTTTGGACCTTTCTTCTTAAATAAAGCACTAACATCAGATGATTCCGTAACTGTTCATCATGCTGATTATGTTGATTCAGGTTCAATATTAAACAGAAAAGAAATTAAGTCGAAAATTATTATTACTATTCATGATGCCATACCTTTTATTTATCCAAAAAATAATTCATTTAAAGAACTATACCATCACTACTTAACAATCTGTGATCAAAATGCAGATGCTCTCATCGTTGTTTCAGAACAATCAAAGCTTGATGTGATGAAATTTACATCCATTCAGGATTCTAAAATTCATGTTATATACAATGGTATTAACCATTCTATGTTTTATCCTTCCATAAAAACTATTCCAAATTTAGTTTTTACAATGAGATATCACGGAGGATTATCAATGGGTCACAAAAACACGCAACTCTTACTTCACACTGCTAAACTACTAGAAGATAGAAATATCTCCTTTCGAATGGAACTAAGTGGATCTAATCCGAATTCTAGTGGCTTACCCAAATTAGCTCATGAACTTAAATTAAAAAATGTTTTTTTTACTGGTTTTATACCCAATCAAAACTTACAATCTTTTTTATCCGGTTCAGATTTATTCCTTTATCCATCACTATATGAAGGTTTTGGTTTTCCACCTTTAGAAGCGATGGCTTGTGGGGTTCCTGTTTTATCTTCAAATGGTGGTTCACTTAACGAAATATTATCTGGCTCAGCTTTATTACGAAATCCTGATGTTGAAGAGTTTGCGTCAACTATTGAAGATTTGATGAATAACTCAACCCTGCTCAATGAATTAAAGACAAAAAGTATTCAAAAAGCTGCTGAATTTACTTGGGAAAAATGTGCAAAAAAAACAATAGATTTATACCAATAAAGTCTCAATTATGCTTAGACAGCAATTCAACCCAAATCTTTTGAGCAAACTGTATAAAAGGTTCTTTTTGATGATACCAGCCAAAATGTACACAATATGGTTTAAGCCATGCATAATCGTTTTTTCCAGGAATAATTGAAAATATATAATGTAAAAATTTTCGTATTGCTCTTTGCTTTAACCCTCTGAATGAATACACAAACGAATCAAAATAATATAAACACTCAACATTCTTAAAATCTGTATCATATTTAGTATAATCCTCAATAAAATCTAGTTGAATACTATTCTCTGCCTGAAACCAAGGTATAACTGAAATACCGAGCGCTGACAAAGCCATTCCCAAGCTCCATTCACAACTTTCTTCCGTTCTTCCCTTTTCCAATAGCCTAGACTGAAAATGTGTTCTATTCATGTTTACTAAAAAATAATTCGCTTTTGCATTAATCACCTCAGCTAAATTTGAATTTTTAACATAAATAACTCCTGATTGCACACGACTTAATTGTGTTAAACCAAAGTTTTTCAATGTCCTTGTTCGTCTTTGTAAAAGAATATCTCTCAACACTTTTAAACTTTTAGGTGCCCCAAAAAAAGAATCAGCAACATCTAGACCTGTTACTGCATAATCAAAAGCTGAAAGATAGGTCCACATCGGGTCAGGATTTTTGAGCCAAATAATATCACTATCAATAAATAAATTTCGATCAAATGCACAAAACAAATGCAAATTATGTTTAAAACCCGTTATTGATTGATATTTTTCATCCAATAACTCAAGAACATCAAACCATTCTTTCAAATTGTTAGTAATGATAAAATCTTTTTGATTTTTGGAGCAATAAAGTGCAATTTTTCTTGTTTTATCGTAGCGTCTAATAGTAGTTATACAAGCGATTACATATTTTAAGTAATCTATTTTTCCATAGGAATTAAATATATAACCTTCTGTATTGTATAGCATTTTAGTTGTTTTATCAAATAATTAGCGTAATCATATAAGATACAACTTTTAAAGATTCAATTGAAATCAGTACTACTCGACAATTTTCATATTATGCGACCTTTTATTCTGACACTTTTTTTTATTTACTTCTATGCACTACCTAAATTACTAGCGCAGCAAACAAGTGTTTCAACTACGAGGATTGCAAATGAATCAGATTTAGTTCCAGTAGATCTTCAATCAAAATATTTTTCAGAAAATTGGATTCTTTCAGGTGTTCTTAATGATTCCATTATAATTACATATACAATCTCCATTAACGACTTAGATAATTTCAAAGAACGTGTTGGTGGTGCTAGTTTATTTGTTAAATGGGGAGATTATAAAAGTTATTCAGTAAAAAAAGAATATCCATACTCAAATTTTTTTTATAATGATTCATTAAAAAAATTAGGATTACATATAGATAGACCCTATTGGATTAAAGGGTCTTTACAAGACAGCATAACTGTTAAATTTAAAACGGGTAAGCATAGTATAAACTACGATGTTGAGTTGAAACTTTATGACATAATAGCAGGATTAATCGACAACACCCCAAAATATTTCAATAGCAGTGACTTCTTCCACTTCAAACCTATTATAATTAATTCAAGAATAAGTGGTTTAATTGCTATTAATGGAGATACTCTCACTGTTTCAGGCTTTGGCTCTCTAGAACACACTCATCAAAATTTTAATTCATCAAAAAAAATAAAACAACAATTGCGTTTTTTCAGTTCAGGTATCTCAAATTCTTTTGACTACATTAATCTAATTCTTGGCGGAACAAATCCTTCAGAGATTATTTATGGGCAATGGTTTAAAAAAGATTCATTATTGAAAACAATAAACATTACTTCTATAAAACCCTCTACTCCAACAAAAATTCGATCTATACAAATCTACAAACAATATGAAATTGTTCTTGATGAACATAATAATAACTCGATTGATAGTAACATCTTGAAATTTACTGATGAAAATACTGTAACATCTTCAATTTTTGATGACATGAATTTTTTTTTAAGAAAAATGGCGAAAAGCTACTTTAAAGTCGATTTTATTCAAATAATAACAACAGGTACTATCAATAATAAAAGAGCAGTAGTAACTGGAAGTATTGTTAAATAAATGATTATCTCTTGATTATTTACCTCTAGCAGCTCTTTTTCTTAAGCTTTTCATTAATGAATCAAAACCTTTTTTCTTAATCACACCTTGAAACGATTTTTGATAAGACTCAGCTGTTGAAACATTATCAATTTGTATATCGGTAATCATCCAGTTTTTATTTTTCCATTCCATGTTGTAACTAACTGGAGTTTTTACGTCTTTTAAACTAGCGATCGTTTTCACAAATGCTTTTGAGTTTTCAACTTCAATACTCTCATAAATTACAGTAGCACGATATATGTCAAGTTTTGCTAAAGATTGATCTCTAATAATTGTACCAAACACATCTACAAATTCAGTTTTTTGTTCAGCAGTGATTTCATCATACGTTTCTTGAAGAGCAATTTTTGCCATTGCATCATAATCAATTATTCCGTTTATGATATCTTTTAGCTCATTCATTTGTGCATCTGTATAGCTACTACCCTCTTCCCCAAGTAATTTTTTAATTTGCTTATCTCTATTTTCTAGTAAAACTTTTATTTCAGCAGCTTTTTTTGTGTCATTCTGAGATTCTTCATTTGTGATTTTTTCAAATTCAATACTTTGATTATTCGATGCGTATGAATTTGTTAACGAACCTATTACTAAAAATAAAATTAAAATGGTTTTCATAACTTAGTTATTAAATTTTCCTGTTGCCTTTAAGACAGCAGCACCTTTAACGGTGAACTCATAAACAGATTGTTTAAACTCTGCTTCAAGTTCTAAATTAGTCCTTAGGGCTTCAACTAAGTTTTTCAATTCGCCAAGACCTAAATCATAATCTATTTGCTCTTTGCGCAACCATTCCTTACTTGTTTGGAGCGCAATCGATAATTTTTCTTTTTTGCTTTTAGCTAAGTTAAAATCTTTATAGGTATTAGCTACATCAACTAATAAGGCTTGTCCAATTGCATTTTTTGAAAATTCAGCCTCTTTTTGTTGATATTCTATTTGAGCTACTTTTGCATTCATCACTCCAAAATTTAGTGACTGCCTAATTCCGAATGTGTAGATGACATTCACATAATCAAAACGAGAACCAAATAATGGTTGAGATTGAACAGGTCGGGGTGTGTGTACATATTCCCCACTTAAACCAAAAAAGAAAGCTGGTAATCGTTGCGCTTTTTGAGCATTTACTGCATAAGAAGTCGCTTTTTCTGCTGCTTTAATTGCTTTCATTTCAGGACGAGATAAAATGGCTTCCTGCTGAAGAAATACTAATGATTGATTACTAAAACGAGTCATTAATGAATCTGAGCTTGGAATATATTGAACAGAATTAGTTCCAAGACTATAATTCATTACTTCATTAACAAATGCTTTATTTTGAAAAATCTCTTCAGCTTTAATTAAAAACTGCTGTTTATAGATTTTGAATTTATAGAGTTCTTTTGCCTCAATCTCGCCTTCTTTTTCTAATTCAGCAATTTGCTTTTCAGCTTTTCTAAATGTCTCTACTGTTTCTGTTGCAAGCCTATCTAATTGAGCTGCCAAAACTGCCGAAAAATAAAGTTTAGTTAGTTGCATTTTCTGATCAGAAAGCTTCATTTCTGATTGATATAAAACGGTCTCTGCGCCTAACTTAACCGCTTCTGTTGCATTTGTTAGCGCACCCCATGTATAGACAGGTTGAGCAAGGGTAAAATCAATTTTAGTAAAAACGCTCCAATTATCCCATTCATTTACCAAATTAGGATCTAGATGCCATTCTTCTCTTGGTAAACCCAACGAACTTGACACACCAGGCATCACGCCATGATTTGAACTCATATCAAATCGTGGTAAAATACGATTTGCTTTAACTTCATTAACACGACTTAAAGCTCTGAATTCTTTTTGTTTTTCAGCTTTAAGAATTGGAGACCATTCAATTGCTTTATTTAAAAAATCGTGATATTCAATACGAATAGAATCCTGAGCATAAATTGATACAGGTAGAAGTGTTAAGAGAATGATTACTTTAAAAATCATGAACTAAAAGTTAAACAGGTTGGACAAGTCAAAACAAGTTTTATACGAAGAAAACTATAAAATGTTGATGTATAAATTTCATTAAAAATATTCCAACTGACTTGAAAATTAAATCAAATAGTTTTTCAAAAAAAAAGCCCCAAAAGAGGGGCTTGTGCGGAGAGAGAGGGATTCGAACCCCCGGACCTTTAACAGTCAACGGTTTTCAAGACCGCCGCATTCGACCGCTCTGCCATCTCTCCAAGAGCGCAAATATACACATTTTATTCAGATAATGCTTCAGCTCCTGAAACTATTTCTGAAATTTCTGTAGTAATTGCTGCCTGACGTGCCTGATTATACTTCAATTTCAATTGACGTATAATTTCAGAGGCATTTTCAGTAGCATTATCCATAGCGGCCATACGTGCACCTTGTTCAGATGCATTAGATTCTAACAATGCTTTCCACAATTGAGTATTCAAATGAAGTGGGATTAAGGAATCTAAAATTTCTTCAGAGCTTGGTTCAAAAATATAGTCAGAACTACTTCCTTCACCTTCAATTGGAGGAACTGGTAGAATCTGAGCTATTTTTCTTTCTTGTGAAATTACAGTTTTGAACTCATTATAAGAAAGATAAACTGATTCATAAGTACCTTTTTGAAAACTCTCCATAACAAATCGCATTATTGCAGCAGATTTTTCGAACTGAAGTTTATCAAAAAAACCAGGAAAAGCCTGAACAACTTTATAATCACGTTTTTTAAAATATTCAGTCGCTTTTCTACCAATTGTAATTAAGCTTAATGAATTTGTCTCTTTAAAAGAACATAATTCAGTTTGAATATAAATCTCAGTTGCTTTAAACAAGTTATTGTTAAAACCACCGCAAAGACCACGGTCAGATCCAACAACAACAAGGAGTATTGTTGATGGATTAGACTTTTCATTTAAAAAGATAGAAGATGTTTCTGAGCCATCAGCTAATTTGCCAATAACTTCAGCTAGCTTTGCTGCATACGGACGGGTTTGTAACATTCGTTGCTGCGCTTTACGCAATTTAGCCGCAGCCACCATTTTCATGGCTTTAGTAATCTGTTGAGTATTCTTTACAGATGCAATCCTGTCGCGTATATCACGTAAATTAGCCATGGTTTAAGCAGAAAGTTGATTAATTAATACTTTGGCTTCAGCAAGAATTTTTTGCATGAAATCAGCTGAAAGAACTCCTGTTTTCTCTAAAACAGCCATTTCATCTTGATGTTTTACCGATACAGATTCAATAAAATCCTTTTCAAAAACTGCAATTTGTTCGATTTTTAAACTATCCATTAAGCCTTCGTTGTTCACTGAAAGTAAAACTACTTGATGACTAACTGGAAGAGGTTTATTTAAACCTTGTTTAAGAAGCTCAACAGAACGAGCACCACGATTTAATTGTCTTTGAGTGGTAGGATCTAAATCAGAACCAAACTTTGCAAAAGCTTCCAATTCACGATACTGAGCTAAGTCAAGTTTTAAAGTACCTGAAAGTTTCTTCATCGATTTAACCTGAGCATTACCACCTACGCGAGATACCGAAATACCTACGTCAATAGCTGGACGCACACCAGAGTTAAATAAATTAGTCTGCAAGAAAATTTGTCCGTCAGTAATAGAAATTACGTTTGTAGGAATATATGCAGAAACGTCACCTGCTTGAGTTTCAATAATGGGTAAAGCTGTTAAAGACCCACCACCTTTTACAAGTGGTAATAATTCCTCTGGAACATCATTCATTTGTTTAGCAACAGCTTCACTTTGATTGATTTTAGCAGCACGTTCTAATAAACGACTGTGTAAGTAGAAGACATCACCAGGATACGCTTCACGACCTGGAGGACGACGTAATAACAATGAAACTTCGCGGTAAGCAACAGCTTGTTTAGACAAATCGTCAAAAATCACTAATGCATGACGACCTGTATCTCTGAAAAATTCACCTACAGCAGCACCAGCAAAAGGTGCAATAAAACGTTCAGAAGCCGATGCAGATGCAGGAGCAGACACAATAACTGTGTAATCCATTGCACCGAATTTTTCTAAAGTTCTAGCCACAGAAGCCACAGTAGAACCTTTTTGACCAACAGCTACATAAATACAAAAAACAGGTTTATCTGTGTTTTGAGTATTTTTTTGATTAATAATTGTATCAACAGCAATTGAAGTTTTTCCAGTCTGGCGATCACCAATAATTAACTCACGTTGGCCACGACCAATAGGAATCATGGAATCAATCGCTTTTATACCAGTTTGAAGTGGTTCCTTAACAGGTTCACGATAAATTACACCTGGAGCTTTTCTTTCGATTGGCAGATTAATAGTTTTTCCGGCAACGGGACCTTTACCGTCAATAGGAAGGCCAAGAGAGTTTACCACTCTACCTAAAAGACCGTCACCAACTGGGATAGATGCGATATTTCCGGTACGCTTTACCAGATGCCCTTCTTGAACTGAATTTGAGGAACCGAAAAGTACGATACCTACATTATCTTCTTCAAGGTTAAGAGCCATACCTACAACAGGTTGGTCGTTTTCGTCTTTAGATTCAGGGAGTGTTACCAACTCACCTGCTTGTATTTTGGATAATCCATAAACACGTGCAATACCATCGCTAACTTCTAGCACCGTACCTACATCATAGGTATCAGCTTCTTTTTCGAGGCCGGCTAATTGTTTTCTTAGTATTGCAGATACTTCGTCAGGTCTTACTTGACTCATCTGTTTTCCCTTTGGGTATTAAACTCGTTTATAATGCACTGTTTTTGAATAAAGAATCTAACGTTTCAAGTTTGTGCTTAACTGATCCGTCTATAACCGTATCATGTATTTTTACGGTCATTCCACCCATGAGTTCTCTTCGAACTGAAGTTGATAAATCAACTTTTTTACCAGTTCTAGTTTCTAGGGCATTTAGAATAGAAGATAATTGTGATTTAGTTAAATCTTCAGCTGATTCGACATGAATTTTAACAATACCAGCATAGACATTGTAAAGTTCAATAAACTGCTTAACAATTACACCAAGAATATCAATTCTGTTTTTACGAACAATAACAGAAATAAATTCAGATGTTAACTTTTGGATTTTCTTTCCAAAAATCTCTTTCAGAACGGCCAATTTTTTGTCTGATTTTATAATAGGACTTTTGAGGAACACGGCCAATTCACGAGAATTGGAAATGGTCTGGTCTATTAAAAGACAATCAGCAACGGCGAGTTCTGTAGCTTTAATTTCTACAGCAACATCAAGAAGCGATTGGGCATAACGACGAGCGGCTTTTGAATCTGACATGAGAATTAATTTTTTGAAAGATCTTGAATGAAGTTTTCAACTAATTTCTTGTTTTTAACTTCATCTAGTTCAGCATCCAAAATGATTTTAGCAGCACTCATTGCTAGTTCGGCAACTTCACTTTGAAGTTCTAATAGAGCTTGTTTTTTCTCTTTTTCTATAGCCGATTTTGCTTCAGCAATAAGTTTATCAGCATCTTCTTTTGCTTTAATTTTAATTGTTTCACGTGCTTTTTCTGCATCATCGATAGCTTCACGACGTATTTTTTGAGCAGCAATTTCTGCTTCTCTTAACGCCGTTTCATTATCTTTTGAAACTTGTTCAGCACGTTTCAGGGCAACTTGAGCAGCTTCGAGGGATTCTTTGATAGAATTTTCACGATCCTGTAATGCACCGAGAATAGGTTTCCACGCAAATTTCGCAAATACGACTACGAATAACGTAAACGTAATGAAAATCCAAACGAATAAACCAATATCAATAGATAACAAACCGCCGCTTGCAATGATGACTGAAATCATAGTTCTGCTTTATTTTACAGATGAATGTGAAAGAGCTCTTGAAAAGGAGCTCTTATATATTTTTCTAGCTATGTAAGATTACTTTGTAGCTAACAAGAAGCATATTACTTCACCGAAGAGAGCAACACCCTCGATAAAAGCCGCAGAAATAAGCATAGAGGTACGAATGTCGTTAGAAGCTTCAGGCTGACGAGCTGTGCCTTCCATGGCAGATTTACCAATCATACCAATTCCGACACCTGCACCGATTGCAGTAATTCCAGCACCAAGACCAGCAGCTAAATAAGCCATTTCCATTTTATTTTCTCCTGTAAAGATTTGTAAGTGTTTGTAGGTTAGTTTTGTTTAATGTGATCTATGCTCATGATCATGGTCGTGTTCGTGTTCAGCAACAGCCATACCAATAAATAATGCGGATAGCATTGTAAATATGTAAGCTTGTAGAAAGGACACTACTACTTTAATCACAAAAATAAAAAGAGCAAATGCAATTACTATTGGTGAAGTGCCATACGCTACAGCATCTCCAAATAAATTAGCAAATACGAATATTAATCCGATGATACTATAAACTAATACCTTACCTGACGCCATGTTAGCGAAAAGACGTATTGCCAATGCAAAAGGTTTTGTAAATTGACCGACTATTTCAACCGGTAGTAAAATAAATCTAATTGGCGTTGGAACCCCAGGGAACCAAAAGATGTGCATCCAATGATCTTTTGAAGCAAATATTTGAGTAATCAAAAAGGTCATAGTTGCTAAAGCGGCAGTAATTGTTACATCTGCAGTTGATGAGACACCAAATGGTATCAAACCGAATAAATTCATGAATAGAATCATGAAAAATGCGGTTAACAGATAAGGAGTAAAGAATAAATACTTTTTTTCGCCAATATTTGGTCGCGCTAAATCGTCTCTTACAAACAAAATCAATGTTTCAAACATATTTTGAAAAGTACCCTTAGGCTCAGAAGTGCGACCAATACCAGATGTATATTTTGATTTAAGAGGGAAAGCGATTAAACCTAAAACAATTCCAGACAATAAAAAGAAAGCCAAATGTGAACTAAATGAAAAATTGTAATCAATATGACCACCATCTTCTCTAACAAGGTGATAAGCTATTGGCTTTAGTATGCCATTTTCAATTTTTTTCTCAGCATATGGATGTGAGACATAATGTTCATCGGTGTAACCTTGATTGCTATTAATGGCAGCGGTAGTTGACGAGAAAAAATGCCATCCATCTTGATCTTTAAACAACAAGGGTAATTCCAACTTACCGATTGGTGTAAAATCTAAATAGGAATGATTTTGAAGTTTTCCTAAAATGTCCAATTTGTTGTTCGACTCTTCCACAGCCATAACAGGCGCAACAATTACTAGAGTTAGCAAAAGATTAAAGAGTAAGATGTAGGAGTATTTTTTACTTGCCATCATTGGCTATACTGATTTTTTTTTAGATTTTGAGTTCAAAAGAATCATTTCCTGCACAGATTTACAAATATACGAAACAAATAGGGATATGATAAAGGCAATTTTATCTATTGGAGCAAATTTCAGTATCATAAAAATAAAAGCTGATAATGCCAATAACCGTAAACCCATGGAGCCGAATACTTTCTGCATAAATACTGAGAATTCAGCAGTAAAATATTTTTCAATATAATAATAGCCAACCATTACATTAACAGTAGTTAAAACTAGAGCAAGAATTCCTCCTGTAAGACCGGGAGTACCTTGAACTTTAAATAATGGATATGCTCCCAAAGCAAAGAGGAAAACATCCATCCATAAAATATTTCTAATAAAATGCTTCATTTTTTTAAAATAACTCTTTTGTAAACAAGCCAAAACGAACTTACAAAACCAAATAAGGCACCGGAAACGATACCCCAAGGTGAAATTGCCCAAACACTCTCTAAATAATATCCACCCAAAATAGGTAGAATCATAGTTACCGCCATTTCAATACCAAGACTCATTAAATTAGCATAAGAAGTAAAGGTGATTTTTGGTTTAATCTTATTTTGCATTTGCAGCTTTTGAGGTATTCACATCTTTTAAATTTAATTTTCCATTATGATTCAGAATTTCTGCTGACATTTTACAGGCCCCATCAAAACGGGCTCCTTCTTCTACAATTAATGATTTTGTTGAAATATCACCTTTTACAACGGCCGTTTGTCTGAGAACTAGTTTTTCTGAGACCACCAACTCCCCTTCAATAGTACCGGCAACATCAGCCTCTTTACCTATAATATTTCCAGAAATAAAGCCACCAGAAGAGATGATTACTTTTCCTTTTGATTCAATTGTGCCATCTAATTTTCCTGAAATACGAATATCGGTATTCGTTTTTAATACACCAGTAATTTCGGTTCCTTGAGATATCATATTGATATTAGGAATACCGCGGGCTTCTTCTTTCATGGGAATTGATTTTTGTGATTTTGAAAACATTAGTTTAATAATAAATAGGGTTCAGGGTCTAAAGCAATACCATTTCTCCAGATTTCTATATGCGTATGAGGGCCAGTGTTTATTACACCAGACATACCTAACACACCAATAGCGTCTCCTTTTAAAACTACATCACCTTCTTTTTTTAATAGAGAACTACAATGTTTTATTATTGTAATATAACCATCTCCATGTTGAATTTGTATCGTGTTACCATAATTGATTGACCAATCAGCTGTTATAACTACTCCATCGGCAATTGATTTTACCAAACTACCTTTCGATGAGGCAATATCTATTCCGAAATGCTTTTTTTTGGCATTAAACTTTTGAGTTAAAGTACCTAGAACAGGAGCTGGTGCAGGAAAAACGGGAATAGATGAAAATTTCTCAGAATAGATAATTTTATCGGCTTCTATCAGATTTACTCGGTCTAAATGATTACCATTAATAGCTTTGTTTGAACTTTCTTCAAAATCTGTCTCATCCAAATATTCACGAAATTTTGTTTCGTAATCGCTAACATGGAAAGTTGTATCCGATTCAGATATAAGTACATCTTGAATTGTTCTAAGTAATTTATCTCTTTTCTTCAATGAATCGCTCAATATCTCCATTCTTGTTGATAAATCTTTGGTGACTCTTCTAATCTCAGCATCTTCACGATCAAACAAGGTATAACCTAATGGAGTTATTGCCAATATGGTATATCCCATTACAACAAAAAAAACAATTATATAGACCATTAATTGAAAGAGTCTTTTTGAAAAAAAAGAAAAAGATTCTGGTTCAGCAGGTTTGTTTTCTTGAACAAGAATAAGAGTAATCTTTTTGTTTCTTACTCCAAATAAAACTTTCAGAAATTTAAACATGTATGATTAAAAGTTAACTTTATGTCTGAAAAAAGTTTGTTAATGTGCTTGAAAACATATTTCACAAACGCAAGATTAAAGTAGAGTCTAAATATACTTGATACATAAGCTTTTCACTAAACGAATCTAGTTTACAAATTTTGAAGAGATTCGATTCTTATTTAACCAATTGATTTCATTAGGGAAATAGTATTTTGAATTGGAATTTGTCTTATTTAATCAAATTAAAAATAGAGGACTCTTGTGCTTGCCAATTATATTTTTCAGCTAATCTTGTAGAAGCTTTAGTCATTTGAGAATACGAAACGGAGTCTGATAATTTGTTCATTGCACTTGACCATAATTCTAAACTTGCATGATTTTCTAACAAAATACCATTTTCAAATTCCATGATAATGGGAGACATTTGTGGTAAATCTGAACATACAACTGGAATTCCCGCCATTGCATATTCAAATAATTTATTGGGAAGAGCTAATCTAAGACTTTCACTTAATGGCTCGATATAACACAAACCTGCATCAGCAGATGCTGTCCATTCTGCTAATTCATTATATGGAACAGGATCCGATTTATATACTTGATTCGAAATACCTAAACGATCAATTTCTAGCATTATATTTTGCCAATGTCTGCCACTTCCCAAAACGCATAAAACCCAATTTGGAAAATTTCCTAAAATCTGTAGAAATGGCTCTAAGCCTCTTCCAGGGTGAATCATCCCTTGATAAATCATTATTTTTTTTTTGCTTGAAATACCAAAATGAGAACGTAATTTATCGGTTCTTTCTACTTTTTGTACGTTTGGTAAATTCATTATTACAGGTGGTTCAACGATTTCATAAAATTGCGCAATATACTCAGAGTCCATTTTTCCTGATGTAAAAATAACATCAGCTCGTTTTATAAAATATCTCTCTATTTCGGTTATAAACCATTGTTTAAGTGGGTGACCCACATTTGTACCCAATGCGGAATAAACTTCTCTTGAATCGTAACATACTTTTGAATTTTTGTTTTTTCCCAAAATCAACATTGGTAATGAGTATAAATCCATTGCCCAATATTTTTTAGCTGTTATTCCTTTAAGTATTTTTAGCAACTCACTTCCAAATAAAAACCATAGCTTAAACATCCGATTATATGGTGGAAAAACAATAGTTTGAATAGATAAATACTCCGATTGCTTGATTATGTTTTTTTGCTTCCCGATTCCAAGAATTAAAACTTTTTCTTTTTGTTCACTTAAAGTTTGAGCAAGATTTAGCGTTCTAGCATCATTTTCAATAGGCCCCATAACAACTAGAAGATGATCAAATTGGCGTTTTTTTTTCATCTTATTTCTTTTAATAAGGCAAGTGTTAACAGTATTCTAATTCCAAATCTAGTTAAAACACCTGGTTTTTCATTATCTATAATTTCCGCTAAGTAATTCAAATTATCTAACTTCAAGAAATGTAACTTATTAAGTTTTGAATAATTAAAATAATCTTGGTTTTTGGGATAACGGTTAACAAGCTTCTGCAATAAATTTCTTGAAAAAAGTTCATATTGAGAAATGGCTTGTTTTACGGTTTTTAATTCCACACCAAATGATTCAGCATTCGGTAAGTAAGTTAAAGAAGTGAATCCAAAGTGAATCAATCGAAAAGCAAATTCCGCATCTCCGCCATATTCAGAGATTGATTCGTCCATTAATCCAACTTTAGCAAAAACTTCTTTTCTAAAACCTGTATTTGCGGAAATATAATACCTAGAGCCGATTTTTTGTTTTGATAATTTTGCATTGTGACCTCTTGAATTATAATAATCAACCCAAGGATTTTCAACATTCGTAAAATACACTCTTCCAACAGAAATAGGAGATTTTATTAATTCGACAAGATGTGAATCAATCCAATTTTTATTCACTTCTAGATCTGAATCTAAAAAAAGGATATAAGATTCTTTACAAATATGAAGTGCTAAATTTCTTGTGGCTTGTCTTCCCTTGTTTTTTTTATCGGCATGTTCTAAAACTTCAAAATGAAATCTATACGTTGCGGTGTTTAAGTATTCAAAAGTTCCATCTGTAGAACCATCAATACAAATATAAACAATAAAACCAGAAAATGTCTGAGCTTCAAGAGTACTCAGACATCGTTTCAGAGAATCTAAATTATTATAAGTTGGAAGAATAACGGCAACAGAGTTAGGCACAATACTTAGCTAACTGAATAATTTGGAGATTCTTTAGTAATTGTTACAGAATGTGGATGACTTTCTCGCATACTCGCAGGAGAAATTTTAACAAAAGTTGCTTTTTTCAGTACAGAAATATCAGCAGCTCCACAATATCCCATAGATGCTTTTAAGCCACCAACCATTTGATAAATCACTTCTGACAAATTTCCCTTGTAGGGAACTCTACCTTCAATTCCCTCTGGAACTAGTTTATTTATATCATCTTCTACATCTTGAAAATATCGGTCTTTACTGCCTAGAGCCATAGCAGAAATACTTCCCATTCCACGATAAGACTTAAATTTTCTGCTTTCATAAATTATAGTTTCACCTGGAGCTTCATCAACACCGGCAAACATGGAACCTAGCATTACTGCATCAGCACCTCCAGCTAAAGCTTTCGGGATATCGCCAGTTTGTTTAATTCCACCATCGGCAATTAAACCAATACCATTACCATTTGTAAAATCTGCCACTTCCATAATTGCTGATAATTGAGGAACACCCACTCCTGTTACGACACGAGTTGTGCAAATTGACCCTGGGCCAACGCCAACTTTAACGATATCTGCGCCATGATCGGCTAGAGCTTTTGCTGCTTCTTTGGTTGCAATATTTCCACCCATAACAGCTAAAGAGCCATATCTTTTTTTAATTGAAGCAACCATATCTAGCACCCCTTTTGAATGACCATGTGCAGTATCCACTGTAATTAAATCAACACCTGCTTCTACTAAAGCATCAACTCTTGTTAACGTATCTGGGGCAATTCCAACAGCTGCCGCAACTCTTAGCCTACCAATCTCATCCTTACAAGCATTTGGGAAATTTTTCTTTTTCTCGATGTCTTTGAAAGTGATAAGTCCAACAAGTCGTTTAATATCATCAACAATGGGCAATTTTTCTACTTTATATTGTTGAAGAATTTTCTCAGCTTCTTCGAGATTCGTACCAATTTTAGCTGTAATCAAATTCTTAGATGTCATGATTTTACCTAACGCTTTTGAACCATCCGTTTCAAAACGTAAATCACGGTTGGTCACAATTCCTAGTAAAAGCTTTTTCTCATCAACTATTGGAATTCCACCAATTTTATGGCGTTTCATTAAAGCTCTTGCGTCTGCAATTGTTGCCATTGATGGTAAAGTAACTGGATCTACAATCATACCACTTTCCGATCTTTTCACCAAGCGTACATGCTCAGCTTGATCTTCAATTGACATATTTTTGTGAAGAACTCCAATTCCGCCTTCTCTTGCTAAAGCGATTGCCAATCGATACTCTGTTACGGTGTCCATGGCTGCGGAAAGAATGGGGACATTTAAGACTAGATTGGGAGTTAAGTGAACTCGCGTGTCAACTTGACGTGGTAATACCGTAGAATAAGCCGGTACTAAAAGAACGTCATCGTAGGTTAAACCTTGACGTGTAATTTTATGGCTAAACTCCTCAGACATGAGAAAATTTTGATTAGTTTGGGCTTTAGTTTACTAAAGTTACAAAGAAACCGATTTAATTTGGTTTAAATCTGCTTGAAAGTTTATTTCTGTTCTTACGTTGATATGAATTCCATTTCAAAATTTTAAGAAAATTCTTATCTCCAATAATCTAATGGCTTAAAATGGCGGGATAAGAAATAGCTTTTGATAAACAAGATAAAAGGGAATAATCATTTGGCTTCGCTTGCCTTCGGTATCACTAACAACCTGAATTCGGAATAATAATTGGGCCAATAATTTTTTAGTCATTAACAATAAAAACCGCCGTTTTGCCTTTAGTAGAGTATTACGTTCGTGGTTCATCAGGCGAAGATTCTTGGTCAAGCCCAGAATGACGAAATTTTTTTATACCAGTTTTTATATTTCTTTCTTATCCCGAACTCCGTTCTTAGTCAGTTAGAAAAACTTCATTGGGATAGTTCACTTCAATTAAGCACAAACCATTTGCAGGAGCTTTCAAATGAACATAATTTTCGTTTTCACCTCTTAACGCTTTTTCAAATTCTTGAATCGACAACTCCCCTTTTCCAACTTTTAGCATACTTCCAACCAAATACCGAACCATGTGCCTTAAAAATCGATTCGATTTTATGTAAAACACAAATTCATCTTCTTTTACTTTTTCCCATTCAGCTCGTTCAATTGTGCAAAACTCGGAGCCGATATTGCCTGGATTCTCTTTTGAAAACGTACTGTAATCCGTGACAGTTGTGAGTAAATTGGCACATGCTTGAAGTTTTTTCAAATCAATTTCTGCATTGTAAAACCAAGCTGATTGCTCTCTAAGTGGAGATGGACGTGTAATTATAGTGTATTTATACGCTCTTGATGTTGCTGCAAATCGAGCATGGATTTCAGGTTTAACTTTTTTTATATCCCAAATACTAATGCCTGATTTCATCAAACTATTTGCTTGATATTTAAATTTATGTGTGTCTAATTCGGTCTCAATATAAAGATGAGCAACTTGATTACTTGCGTGAACACCAGAATCTGTTCTTCCCGAACCAACTATTTTTAAATCTTTTTTGCCTGTAATTATTCTTAGGACTCGTTCTATTTCGTCTTGAATCGTTTTTTGGTCAGGCTGAGATTGCCAACCATTAAAATTTGTTCCCAAATATTCAATAAATAAGAAATAGCGATTCAAAATACTTTTTTAAAACCCAATTCGGAGATTTATTTCCATAGAATTATTTCCCATAAGTCTAATTCCTATTTCAGGCTGAATAGGCAAGGTATTTCTAGCGCGAATAAATGCTGAAATTCCACTCACAATTCTATTTACAACCATAGCTGAAACTAAAAATGGTAATTGTTGATTATTGCCATCTATTTCATTTCTCAAGCGAATATAATCTGCCTGATCTTTTTCAGATTGCCATTGCCAGCTATTTGTTGCGTTTTCTTCAAAAAAAGCAGTCCAATTTCTGTTTCTCTCTTGAAAATCATTGTAGGATTTTAAATCAGAAAATTGTCCAATTGCTAGTTGATATGTTCTATCTCTACCTTGAATTGAAGTTCCAGATTTTAGTTCAACATGGGCGTACATATTTTGTTCTAAACGTTGTGTTCTGGCGTTAATTCCGAAATAACTCAACCATAAAACGACCTCTGTTCCAAGATGCACATATCCTCTTGTTTTATGTTCAGCCCTTAAACTCAAATGACCCCAGCCTGGAATGATAGCAGATTTTAGGAAAGCCATTCCTGGATTTTGATGTTTTTCTTGAGCCATTGCCTTTTCTGAAACAATGAGAAAAAGAACTGAAATAAAAAATAGTTTTTTTGACATAAAATTCGATGTATTCGAATAGAAACGACTAATTATACTAACCTAAGCTCGGTTTTTATCTTCTTTCCAACGGCGCATGATTGAAACACTAAAACCTGTCATGATGATAAAAGTACCTAACCAAACTACAGAAACGAAGGGTTTTTTCTCGGCAATAACTAAAACCCATTCATCTCCCTCTGCTTCAACAGATTCACCTTTAAGTCCTTCAATTTCAACTTCAATTTGATCTGACATCGGAACTAAATTCGCCATTTGAACGGTTACACCAGGAATAGAAGATTCAATAGGAGGCGTAAACGTAAACTTTTTGCCATTTTCATCGACAACTGCAAAAAGCGGTGTTGTTAGCGTAACTTCTTTTGTGGTAAGATTGGTGAATTGAATTTTAGCTCTTACTGCAACTGTAGCGTTTTTAGGATATTCAGGGTCGGTTTCGGGTTTTATAAATTGAAAATCAACGAATTTAACTTCATAATTTCCAATATTATATGATTTACCTCTAGTAAAAGCTAAATGATGAGAATCAGATCCGTGAACATGTTCGCCTTGTGCTTTTGCTACTTTTGCTGCTCTATCATTTTCTCTTTCAACTTGAGAACTTCCGGCTACATATAAATATATGTCATATAATGCACCTGAAAACACATCAGGATCAACGGCCCAATTTATAGATGAAGCCGTTGAGCTTTGCATCATTGGGTAAACGGTTGGATTCAAGGTAGAAATAACATTTCCGTCTAAATCTGAGACATTAATAGAATATAATTGCTCATGAGGTCGATTTAATTCTGAGGTAATAAATCCTGTAAATGTTACCATATACTCGTTATTAATTACTTTTGGCTGATTTTTCTTTAACTCAACCATGTTCACTTCTTTTAAAACAGGAACACCTTGTTCGTCTTTTACCTCTCCTCTTTTAACTGCAGCATTATAATTTCTGGTATTATCATCTAAAAAGAATGTATTAAAAGCTGTGGAAAAAAGAATACCAACTAATAAAAGCCCAAAACCAACATGAGTTAGCGTTCCTCCAACCATAATCATTTTTTTGCGAGCGACACCAATCATGATTTGCAAGTTTCCAGTTATGGCAAAGAATCCTGCATACAATAAAGCGATGTAAGAAACATTGCGAACATCACCTAAAACCATTCCGCCCAATGTTAAGAACGAAGTAATGATTAGAGGAAAAGACAAATTTGATGCTAGTGAAGCAGAATTACTTTTTTTCCACCATAAAGTTTGAGCTACAACGGTCATTAAGCCAACTAAAACGGCAAAAGGCAAAGTCCAGTTATTGTAAAAACTCATTTGAGGAGGAGTCGGATTTTTTTGAAACAATTTCCCAATTATTGGGCTACTAGTTCCAACTAAAATGATTAAACCACTTAATAAAAGCACCATTGACCCCCAGAAAATCCAAGTATCACGGTCTAACCAATTCGATTTTATTTCTGATTTTGGCATCCATTTAGAACGATACAGATACAAAATAATTCCACCGAGAGTCATTACAACCATGTAAATTACAAGTTGAGCATAGAGGCCTAAATCAACAAAACTGTGAACAGAAGCGTCGCCTAATATTCCAGAACGGGTTAAGAATGTTTCGTAAACAATAGCTATATAAGATAATAATGCAAATGCAATTGCCGAACGAGATGCTGAGGCATGTTTACTTTGAATTAGCATTGCGTGAATACCCGCAACACCAAAAAGCCAAGGAACAAAAGATGCATTTTCAACGGGATCCCAAGCCCAATATCCACCAAATGAAAGTGTGACATACGCCCAATAAGCTCCAAGAAAAATAGCTGTTAACAAAGCTAAGTTTGCTCCTAAAACCCAAGGAAGTGCTGGTTTCACCCAATCTTGATACTTTTCTTTCCATAATGCAGCCATTGCAAATGCATAAGGAACGGTCATCATACTAAAACCTAAGAAAAGAATTGGAGGATGAATCATAATCCATGGACTTTTTAATAAGTCATTTAGACCTTTTCCATCAGCAGGGATAAAACCTGGATTTGCTTGGAGAAACGGTGCATTCGGCATGGCCTCTAAAAGTGTTCTAAACGGAGATGCTCCTATAGTAAAATCACCAATATGGACATCTAAAATCATGGACAATAAGAAAAATTGTGTTAAACTCATTACAAAAAGCACCGAGGTTCGATAGGTATCAGAAGTCCAACGCATTAATCCCAATCCAATTATTCCTGAAAAAAGTATCCATAACATGAAGCTACCCTCTTGGCCACTATAAAAGGCTGAAATCAAATAACGATACGCTAAATCTAATGAAGTATAATTATACACATAGAAGTATTGAAACTGATTTGTAAGGGTCAGATTTACTAAAATTCCACTACTTATTAAAATAAATAACGTTTTTAGGATATAACTTAGATGTGCAAATTTTTCAGCTTTTTTGTTTGAGGGATTTTTAGCAGCAATTCCGTAAAAAACCAAAGAAAATGCAGACGCTAAAAAGGCAGCGCCAATTAATAACTTTCCAATTAAACCAATCATTACGTTTTAGTTTTCGGCTTTTTCAAATTTTGTTTCGGAAGAGTCATTATACTTTGAAGGACATTTCATTAACATGTCATCTGCATAAAAAACCCCATTTTTACTTTGCCCAATAACAACTAAACGTTCTGCTTGATCAAAATTATTTGGTTTAGGCTTTGCATAAATTACTCTTCTTCTGTTGCCTTGTTCGTCTTTCATGTGAAAAGAAAATGATTTAGTTTGCATTGAAAATCCTGAAGGTTCCTCTTTTTCCCAAGAGCCAACCACATGCACATTTCTATCGCCAAGGCGTTCAGCTGTATTAAAATCGACGTAAGCACTAATGCTGTTTCCAAAATTATACATTAATAATGATGTAAAAACTACTATTAGAACTACACCTGCAATTACTTTAGGTTTCATAAACGTTGAATTTCTGAAATAAAATCTAATTATCGTTGATATTTAATTGTTTTTCAATTTTTGACAGCTTTCCATCTAAACGGAAAAGATAGAAGAAAAGTACCGAAAGAATAATCAAAATTACTCCAAAAACGACAAATGCTAAATCATGTGAGCCCAATAAACCCACAAGCATATTTTCAGCAGGTTCTTTTGATGCTTTCCATTTGTCGGAATATGCTTTCGATAGCGTATCAGACTGGACAATCAAAAATAAAATGAATTGGTAAAGCATAGTTTTTTTTTTAAATGAGTTGAAATTTAAACAATTTAAATATACTAATCATAAGTAGGTATTCTTAACCTTAGCTAAATCTCTTGATTTGCAATAGTTTCATGAATTTTTAAATAGCGATAAATAATTTGCGCAATCCAAAAGCTTAAAGCAATAAAACCTATTATAGCAGGATAAAAAATTAATCTCAAAACAGGAGCTGTAATCTCACTAAAAGCTGGATTTCCTTCTGCTCCAGGATGCAAGCTTTGTAATTGGCGTGGAATGATATAAAATAAAAACGGCACAGTTGACACCGCAAAAATATTATAAACAGCAGCCATTTTTGCTCTTTTTTCAGGATCATCAAAAGCGGAACGTAAAACGAAATAGGCCGATAAAATTAAAAGAGCAACCGCTGAAAGGTTCATTCTAGGTTCTGCAAATGTCCACCAAGCGCCCCAAGTGAAACGCGCCCAAAGAGAACCTGTAAATAAACCACAAATTCCAAATAGGATTCCGACTGTTGTAAATGCAGCAGCTTTATGATCAAACTTTGGCTTAGGACTGTTTAAATAACGTACGCTGTAAATAAAACTAGTAAAAAATGCTACAAACATGGTAAACCACATGGGCACATGGTAAAATAAATTTCTTGAAGATTGTTTAAGTATCTGAATATCGGGAACAGAAATAACAAGACCGACTATGATAAAAAAACTCAACCAAATGATGATTCCAATTTTTATTACTTTCAAAACAAGGTACTTTCGTTAATAAGACTTAGTTAAATATACGAGTTTGAATGATTTTAATCGTTATAGATTAAAAAGAGTGAAGAATGAATTTTATAAAGAAGAATGATGAGGCATTTTGAGGTAATTTGAACGAACAAAATCAATTGAATATGATTGTAAATTGTAAGGACTCAGATTTAGTCATCAGAAAAAGATTATCCCGAATAACCAGAAATTAACTACTTAAAGTAAACTCGATTTCACAACTCACTAATATTTAAAACGAATTACATTCAACCGATTTTTAATAAAGTGAATATGACTTTGGGTTTTAACTAAACTGCATTGTCTTTTACAGTCTAATAAAGTGATGTATCTTTAAGGCATTATAATTCTGAGCTTTCTTACTTCCTTTTTAAATTGAAAAATCTCATAAACTACTATCATGTCAAAAAGTATTAGATTAGAAACGAGCTATAAAGATGTAAAAGTGATTCTCATTTTAGGACTTCTTTTAGCTCCTGTGGGCATTGGATTGATCATTTTGTATCTGACTTATTCATCCATAAAAAAAAATTATTGGGAAATTCACCCAACATCAATTACCGTTTTTACTCCAAAAGAAGAACAAGTCATTAATTTAAGTTCAATTATTTCTGTTGAATTGAAACAAACTAAAAGCCAAAAGAAACATTCCTTAGGCGACCTCGCTATTCTTACTAATTCAAGAATTTGGGATGAATTTACGATAAGTGGAATTTTCAATGCTTCTTTATATGCTGAATCTATTCAATTAGCCATTGATACAATTAAAGCAAAAACCAAACCCGCATTTACTGTTCGCCCTGAAGAACATACTGATATTGCTATTGGAGGTTTAGATAGAATGAATGATTTAGTCGGCCTTTGGCAAGCTGGGATGATTTCTGATGAAGACTTTTATGCTGAACAAGAGCGATTTAAGAGAGAATAAAAATGAACCTAGATTGAATAATCTTAAAATATCAAAGTTCGCTAATCGTAATTTAACGTAACTAATAACTTGTATCTTCTCACTTCTCTTTAGTTTTATCGTTACTTAATTCTATGAATATCAAGAATTTCAAAGAAATATATAAATTAGTTGATGTCGTTTTTAATTGTGTTGTCCTAATTAAATAGTAAACAGGTTTAACAACACCATTAATATTAAGGCGATATGACTATGAAGTATAAAGTGAGCAAATTGCTCTTAACAACAGCTGTATTCAACGTACTTTTTACAGTTTCATCTTTGGCACAGGATAAATTCTATGTATACAACGACTCTACATCATCAGGGATGTGGTTTCAGGGATCAAACGGAGGCGAAGTAGCTAATCCAGTTTCAGATGAGGTGAACTCTAGTGAAAACGTGGCGAAATCAGCTACGGACGGTAACTGGCAACAAATTCAATACTTTCCAACTTATTCTCCTGTAAGTGGAAGTAAACTATTCTTTTCGGTTCACAACCCCAATGGTGCGGGACCTGGTCAAATTCAGTTTAGCTATACCGGAGGTGATGATTGGGAATTCGGCGCAAATGTGAATTACGAATCTGGCTCAACATCAGGATGGGTTGAATATAGTATCGATCTAGAATCTCATGTGGGAAATGAAATTGATCAAGTTATTATCATTCCTGTTGGTGATAATTCCGCTGCAACCTATTTAGATAATGTTTATTTCTCTGATTCTTCCGAATTAACGGTATCAACTTATAAAGAGATTTATAGAGTTGAATCATTTTCACTGAATCAAAATTATCCTAATCCATTTAACCCAAGTACAACTATTAGTTTCACTTTGCGAAATGCAGTAAATGTGACGCTCAGAATTTACAATGTAATTGGCCAGGAAGTCGCCACCTTGATTAATGGAAATACAATGAATATGGGTACACATACCATCTCATTTAATGCGAGTTCGTTGTCTTCTGGAATGTATCTGTACCGATTAGAAGCTGGAAGTTTTACAAGCACAAAAACGATGATGCTTATAAAATAAACAACAGTATTTTTGAAAAGCAGGTCTTTTAACAAAGGCCTGCTTTTTTTATATATAAATAAAAGGCTCAACAGAATTTCCCAATCGTTCTCGACTCATTTGCTCTTCAAAAAGCGCCTTTACATCATCCAATGAATCGGTGTCTTGAATGCTTAAATTCCAACGAATAGCCTTAAATCTTGGTAATCTTAAGGTATATCCAGCTTTAGTCCGTTTGTTTTGTTGAACTTCTTCGAACTCCAACTCTACCACTATACTTGGAACAAGTCCCAAAGTCGGACCGAAACGATCAGCGATAGTTTTTTTAATTTCTACGTTTAAGCGTTTTAATTCATCATTTGTAAATCCGCCATACGCTTTTCCAATAGGCACAAAAAATGGAGTTCCGTCTTCTTTAAGTTCTGAACGAACTCCAAGTGTAAAATCCGAATACAAACCTCCTCTTTTTCCACTTCCAGCGTGAGCATACAAAATTACCGTGTCTAATGATCCGCCAGGTTTCTTAACTTTTAGCCAAGAATTTCCTCTTTGTCCATATTCATATTTCGATGATTTCTTTTTGAGCATCAAGCCTTCATTTCCGTGTTTTTTAGCCAATTCAAATCGTTCTTGAATCGTTTCATCTGATTTTAATTCATACACTTTTGAATAGGTCAGCGAATGTTCCGTGCAAAAAGATTCTAGAATTTTTCTGCGTGAAATAAAATTCAATGCCATTACTAAATCAGTTTCTAGCGCTAAAATATCATAAGAAATAAAGGTAACAGGGTATTCTTGCAGTAAACTTTTTGAAGGTTTTTTAACTCCCATTCTCTTTTGTAATAATTGAAATGGCAAAATGGTATCATTTTTAAACACGCAAATCTCACCATCAAGAATCACATTCTTTTTAATTCTCTCTAAAAGGAAGGGCTTTAACTCGGGAAAACTTTCGGTTACCTCATTCATATCTCTCGAAAATAGTTTTACTTCTCCATCAGAAATATGAACTTGACAACGCATTCCGTCGAACTTTTCTTCACAAACATACTCGCTCACATCAATAGAATTCGCTTGATTAATCGGACTCGCAAGCATAAACGCTAATGGCTTGAAATAGGAAAATTCCATTTCTTCCAATATATCTAACTCACAATGTTCGAGAGTTTCTTCCATAGAACCGCTTAACATGTGAACATAACGCACATTTTCGAGCGATTTCCCATAGAACTGAGAAAGACCTTTTAGAATATTCTTTTCATCAAAACCGATACGAAGTGAATATTGATGCATAATTCGAATCATATATTTGATTTCGATTGCACTCAAATTTGCCCACATTTCAAATAGTTTATCTATTCGAAAATCTTTCTTTTTGGTTGATGCTAATTCTTCGTAAAACTCAAGTATTTCTTTTAAACTGATTTCTTTAGGTTCTCTTTTCTGAATTCCAATTGGCCAAGCGTCCATCAACTTTTCAATAGTTTCCGACGAACTTCCAGTCGCTGATTTACAAGTCTTAAAAACGAGTTCATAATTGATTTCCAGAAAAGCACAAGCAGCTTTCGCAATTGTTTGATGCCCAATTCCTAGTCTTCTATTTTCAATTGACGGAAAGGCACCTTCTGCTAAAAATCGGATTGCAATTTTTCTTTCGTCTAGGGTTGTTATTCCGTCTAAATAAGCAATGAGTAACTTATGTTTTTCATTAAGCGATCGCATTTCAGCAATATTTTGAGCTAAGTGCGAAAATTCTGAAAACAAGGCCTTCATATCAGATCCTTTATAAATTCCATTACTCTTTTTAATTCAATCATAATTTGAATCTTATAAAGTCCTCATTGATTCTAGAGGTTCTGCATCAAATCCCTCTTCTTGCAAAAAATGACACATAATTTCTGGATTTGGACTGTGTGTGATGTAGGTTTTTGCGGGATTTATCTTTTTAACAACTGAAATAAGTTCATAAAAATCAAGATGATCTGATAGTGCAATGCGTTTATGAATCGTCATTTGCTGCATTCGAGATTCAAGACATGCCCAACCTGAAACATAAGCGATTTTCTTTTTTAATTGATGAATAGCATTTGAAGAATCGACTGCAAATGAAGGCATAATTAAGGCTTTACCCAATGCTGTTTTAGGATTGAGCCTTTCGTAACCACCGAGATTAAACCCATATTTTTCATAAATTTTACACAGTTCAAATCCTGCTTCATGAATTTGCATTGAGATCTGAGCCTTCGCTATATAAAACATAATTTCTTGTGCTTTCCCCAAATTATAAGCTAAAAAAACAGGATTAATTTGTTGAGATAAACAAGATTGTGCAAATGAAACTATTTTATTTTCAAGCACATCTTCCGATTTCCATTTATAAATTGGCAAACCAAAAGTTGCTTCTGCAATGAAAATATCAATTGGTTTATCTGGGAAAAAGCAACCCTCACTTGTTGGAGAAGCCGGGCTTTTAAAATCACCTGTGTATAAAAGATTCCCGTTCTCAGTTTCAACGAAAACTTGAGCTGAACCTAAAATGTGGCCTGCTGGGAAAAGTGTAATTGTTGCTTTTGATGTTTTAAATGGCTCAAAAAAAGGCAGTTTTTGAACTTCACCTTTGAAACCTCGCGCTTGCATTAAATCGATAGTTGCAGGAGTTGCTAAAACAGGTTTATTCGATCGAGACGGAACATGATCGGCATGTGCATGAGTTATAACCTGAACATAAGAACCAGCATAACGCGTATCGAGTCCAATTCCAATTTCTGGAAGTAGAATTCCATGCCCACCACTTGATTCTAATTCTATTTTTATTGGCATCTATAATACTTTTATTGATTGAATTCTGAGTAAAAAGACTTTAAATCTAATTTTGAACGATAACATGTATCTGTTTTCAAAATCAGATGAAATCAATAAAATCATTTCCAATCGAGGAAAATTTAAATTATTGAATAGCTTTTAGCCTCTAAACTTTTTAGCGATAAACTAAACTGTAAGCCAATAAACTGAGTTCGAGATAAGATTTGTTGCAAGTTTTTTAGCATTTAACAAGAAAAAAACGTAATTCTATTGAAAAGTGGAATCTCGAATTTAGCTACCAATTCGGCAAAAATAGCATTCTATAGTTTTCAAATCGCTTCGCGGACCAGCAATTATTGGGATTACTTTTCGCTTCCCAGCACTTTGAGAGTCTCAGTGAAACCGATGGCACTGCGAAGCCAAATGACGAAATGATTTTAACCAGTTTAACTATTTCTTTCTTAAACCGAACTAAGGCTATTACATTTAATTCACTCTTAACGATACCACTTCAAAGTGTCAGTTTAGGTCACGTATAAATTGACCATTTTCAAAGAATTTGTACAAGTTTATTCCAGGGCATTGCGTTTCTGCAAAATCTTTGTGTGTTGCAATGGAATCAGATGTAACATTGTGCTCTTTCATCAATTTTTTTGCAAGCCAAATGAGTGCTTCATATTGTTTTTTTGGCACTTCTATTTCTTCAAAATTACCTAAAGCACATATTAATAAGTGACCAGATGGATTGTATGTTGTGTTTGTATCACCTGCAACGGAATCTGGTCTTCCTTCGAAAATCTCTCCTTTTGGCGAAATAAGCCAATGATAAGGGACATCAGACCACTTTTTATCTCTCCTACTCCATGATTGCAAATTGATTAAATACTTTTTCATTTCTTTATCTGGAGCAAAAGTTTCACCACCATGATGAATTGTAATTTTTTTGATGGTGTGATTTTTAGGAACTAAACTGTCTATTGCATTCCATTCTGCTCGATAATGAATGGTAAACTCTTGTTTTTTAGGTGCGGAACAAGATGAAATAAAAAATATTAAATAAATATAGAAAGCAACTTTTAATGGTGACATACGTTGACACTTATGGATTATACCTTTAGTTGAAATTAAATAACAAAGGAGTTTATCATGGCTACAGCATTAAAAATCCAATCTTATCAAAAACCAATAGAACTTATTAAAAAAGATGCTTCAAAAGAAGCTGAAATTTTGAAAGGAACACAAGAAGTATTCGAACTATTAGGATGGAATACCTTACCTGAGCGTGTACAATCTGCTGTTTTCAATGATGTTCAGTCCTATTCAAATGAATTAGTGTACAACTATAACTCAATCGATTCACAAATAAAAGAACGTAAAAAACGTATTTATTACTGGATCGGTCAATATAAAGCAGGTCATTGTAGTGAAGATACTGTTGTAGAAATGCTGATAAACTAATTTTTAAGCATTCAGAATTTATACTCTTAAGGCGAAAAGCGTGAATGACGAGCAATCTGATTTCGCGCTTTTTTGTTTTATAGACGTATGATTATTTGGGATAAAATAATTTGACAAATGTGTTCAGTTCTTCGAAAAAAAAGCTAATCAAATTTTGGCAGATTACTTATTTCTTTTAGTAACAAAAATCGCAAATGCGACGCCCATGGAATGGTAACAAGTAAAAGTGCAGTATTAGTGCATTTTTTTTGTTATGAACATGATTTCTTTAGCGGGAGTTTTTTTTCTGGAAGATGCTCAATATTTGGCGCTATCATACAATTTGAAAGAGTGAAATTCAACATAATCGAGTTTTGAACTTTGCTCATCAATTAAAATCATATAAAATCACATTTTCCGGTTTTTCTATCATTATCAGCTATCTCAATTGTTTCTTACACTTATTTTTGAACTGAAATAGTAACATTAAACTAGAGAACTAAGAAGTGGTTTGAAAACAGAATTAGAAAAGGTATTTATAAACAAAGTTTCGTTTAAAGACTGCAGATTTGATAAAGAACACTCTGGATCAGCTTTTTTTATTCATCACAACCAAAAAGTTTATGGAGTTACGGCCAAACACGTCCTCCAATTCACAAAAACGGATAACATGAAATCCGTTTATTTTGGTGATGAATTAAAACGATGGGAATTTTATAGTCCTAAAAACAAAACATGTTCTGTTGAAGCAGGAAATTTGGTAAATAAAAATCCAAATGAGTCACTTGAATCACCACTTATTGGAGATTGGTTGATATTTGAAATCAATAATCCTATTCCAAATGGAGTTTTTGTTTATGAACTTCGTGAAAACGAGTTAATAAATGGAGATGAACTTAGCGTTTATGGCTTTCCTTATCATTCTAATACACAAGAAAAACCCATTCAAATTATTGGGACATTTGAACGATACAATTCGGAGAGTCATTCTTTTTTTATGAATGTGCCTAAGTATGATTTTTTAGGTTGCAGCGGAGGCCCCGTTGTTGACAAAAAAGGAAACGTAGTTGGTTTAGTATCAAAAGGATATTTCGATGAGATTGAGTAAAAAATGATTTTTCAACCAGCATCGATTTCTTATTTCAAAGAGATTTTAGAATGAAGGTTACGAATAAAGTGAATTCCCGTAAAAATTCACTTTATTCTTGCTAAGAATGAGGAATGAATAATTTGAAAACCATTAAGTTGCCAAATCGCTCAATTTATTAAAGTTCGTTTTGAATAAGTTATTAACCTGAGTTCGGGTTATGGCTTAGTAGTGGAATCTCGAATTTAAGCCCAAATTAGGCGGAGATTCTGGGTCAAGCCCAGAATGACGATATTTATATTTTCCTTTATCTTTTTTAATTTCATATCCCGAACTCAGGTTATTATCAATTTTACTGATATCATTTTGTTTGAAATGACACCTAAGGTAGTTCTATAGATTCATCCTTCTTAACGATCGTTCCTGAAATACAAAGTCACTTTGTAAATTCCTGGCGTACTTATTTTTTGATTACTTCCTGGTGAGTACACGAATTGCTCTCCTTCTTTTACATCTAGCGATGTTTTCTGACCTTTATAATTGTCATCTACATCGAATTCTCGTCCAAAAACCCGTACTAATTCATTGTGATAGGTTTCGTCTCCGTTCAACATTCTGCCTTCAATCCAATTGCCGTTTTCCATTTTGCTTTCAACGACTTGACCGATATAGACGATTTCATTTTTGCTTTTTTTGTCGAAATTCACTTTGAAATTCATTCCTGAAATCAAGAATTCAGTGTCTCCTGATTTTATCATCAAGCCAAAAGCTGGTTTTTCAGGATCTTGAATTTTGAATGAAGCCGTAATTCCATCAATGCTTACAACATGATCTTGGTGATTTTTTGTAAGGTGAATTCCTTTCATTTTACCTGTGCCTTGATACTTGCTTATGACCGAAAGTAATTCATTTAACACTCTGTTTGATTCAGAATATAAAATGTCTCCTGCTGCATCTTCGATTCCAAATGGCGAGAAACAAATTGCATCGAATTCTGCGAATGCTACAAATGCTCGGGCTGCATCTAAACTTGACTCAGGAACTAATAATGGATTGTCATTTTTACGGTAATACATTTCATAGATTTCCTGATAATTTTCTAAGTAGATATTTGGTGAAACGACATCAATTTTTGGAGCTGCTGCTTTGTAAATATCCATGACTCTAGAAACTGGCCCACCGTTAGGATAAACACCTGGCAAATCGTCTGATTTCTGTACAATCCATGCATTTACAAACATCGGAATATCATATTCTGCTCTTCCCTTTTCGGCTACATAATTCATGAATGAAGCATAATTCCAAGCCATAAAAAACTCTTTCGATTGAGGATTATCACCAAAAACGGTTGTCCAATTTCCTGATGTTTTTGATCCGGCAGCATCCCAAACCGATTTGACTTCGTCTTTCAAGTTGCTTTTGTTCTTTTTCAAATAGCTCATTAATTCTGATGGAACTGCTTTTGAATACTCTTTTAAAGCTTCTTTTTGAAAATCAATTTCTTGGAATATTCCGACTTCGTTTTCAGGTTGAACCATAATAACTGTCTGATTTTTATCTACTTGTTTGATTCTCTTTAACAAGTTTGCAAATGCTGTAGCATCCGCTTTTTTCGTATTTTCTGAAAAAACAGACAGGGTTTCGATTAAACGACCTTCTTTTGTCATCACTCTTGGGAATCGTTTGGTATCTTTTTTTACCCATAACGGCGCATAACTCGATTGTCCGTTTTTCCACGATCCAAACCAAACGACAACTAATTTGAGATTATTTTTTTCTGATTCTTTTATTAGATGATCAATCAGTGTGAAATCATATTTCCCTTCTGTTGGTTCAAATTGTTCCCAGCTGATTGTTGCTAAAACGGTATTTAGATGAAGACTTTTTAGTTTTGGCCAAACTTTTTCTAAATAAGGAATTGATGATGCAGTTGAGTTATGAAGTTCTCCGCCAATCATGATAAATGGCTGTCCATTTACATAAAGTTTGTTGTTTTTAAAAACGGGTTGGGCTTGAAGTGAATTACTGATGCTTGTTAATAGGATGCAAGTAAGTAGCAGGACGATCTTTTTCATAGTATGTTTATTTGATTGTCTGTGGTGATAATTTCTAATCAGTTAGGGCAAGGGATTGGTGAATGACATCAAAAAATGTTTTTAGTGTTATTCTGAGCAGAGTCTAGAAATCTTCCGAATTTAGTTCTGCATTTGACTCGAAGATCTCTCCACGTTGATTCGTTCTTTTTTCGGTTCTTTGGCTCATCTCTGGTCGAGATGACCTTGTTTTTTTTTAAAAAGCATATCACTTCGTGGTGCCTTCGGTATCGAGCTTGTCGAGATATCTTCCGTTTTTTAGTTCTGATTTAGAATCGAAGATCTCTCCACGTCGATTCGTTATTGTTCGGATCTTTGGGATTGATTCTTTGGCTCATCTTTGGTCGAGATGACCTTGTTTTTTTTTAAAAAGCATATCACTTCGTGGTGCCTTCGGTATCGAGCTTGTCGAGATATCTTCCGTTTTTTAGTTCTGCATTTGACTCGAAGATCTCTCCACGTCGATTCGTTCTTTTTTCGGTTCTTTGGCTCATCTTTGGTCGAGATGACCTTGTTTTTTTTAGTTTGGGAAGCTTTTTATTAATTCATTTAATGCGTTTTGTGCTACTGCATCTTTTAAATAGAACTGTCCTATTTTATTTTCCTGTACTTGTTCTATAGCTAAGATAATGGGCCCAATATTTATATCGAACGAATTCCAATTTGGCGCTGGTCTTGTTCCTTCGTTTGGTAAATCGTTAATTCTTACATTATCTGGCAGACCGATGTATTCATGATAAAATCCTAGATTTACAAACTCTCTTAAGCCTTGTAGCGATTCATCATAATTAAATGGCAAAGCCAATGCTGCGCCATACGATGCAGGTGAAATCTTTAAAACACTACCCGTTGTACCATGAATACTTCCGCCTTGATTCGAAATATAAATATCCCAATTGTAGAATCCATTTTCATCTGTAGATTTTATGGTTTCGCAAGCCGTTAATCCCATAATTGGCGAATTAAAAGCTAATTTTGAAGTTTCTGCATCATTTTTATACGCTAAAATAGAATTTGCTTTGAACGGTTCAATTGGGCCTGTCCATAATTGAAGCCAATTATATGTAAATCCAGCGCCGAACCAACTTGGGTAAAAACCCTGTTTTCTTTCTCTAATTATTGCTGAAAATATTGTTTCATCCAATTGACCTGAAGCTACTGCTTCTAAATAAACCAATTCAGTTTCTTCGGAAAAAGCCAATCCCCAACGATACGCATTCATATTCCCTGTAATTTTTTCAAAACCCATCGCTATTTTGTTGTTTTGATCAATTGCTGCAGTCCAATCTGGACGGGCAAGAAGTGTATTTACTTTAGTTTGGATTTCTGTATCATCGGGAAAATACTGTTTAACTACTCTAAGTCCTGCTGCGCAAATTGCCCAATCTATGGTGCTTACATCATCCCAAAAGTAAGTTCCGTCTAATTTGAAATAATGATGAGGAAAACCGTGCCAACCGCCTGAACCATCAAACCAATTTTGGTCAATTTGCCAGTTTAACATTGATTCAATACGTTTTTTTGCTTCGTCTTTTGTGATAAATCCATCTTCGGCAGCAATTAAATAAATGGCGTAGGAATAACCCATTCCAGAAAGAGTCACTTTTTCTTTATCAAAATTAGACTCTAAAACAACGCCTTTATTTCCAGGAAGTTCAAGATAATTCCATTCAAAAAAATTGAATGATGCTTTCTTTAACCACATTAAAAACTCGGCATCAGATTCTGGTGGTGTAAACTTTGTGGAACCTGTTTTCAAATAGATATCGTCTAAGCCAAACGCTTGTTCTTCAACGCTTTCAATCGAATTACCATAAAACACGATCTCTTTCGCATCCGTGATGTTAAACTGATAAGTGAATGACTTAATCCGATTTTTTTCGAGTATAAATTGACTTTCGGAAAGTACGTTTTTTTGAACATCAAGAACTTTTATGAACAGCGTGTCTTCGCCCAATCCTAAAGCATTAAAACTGATTCCAGTTATTTTATCTGATAAATTTGCTGGTAAAGTAAAATCATCAAATAGCGTTTTAAATGTCGAAAAGCGTATTCCGTAACTTCCTTTTTTATTGTTGGAAACACATTTCAAGTACGGATTTTCTTCATTCATTTCTCGAACAAAATCAACATTGCTTTCTCCTTGAAAATATGGTCGGCTTTGAGTGTTAAACTCAGTCCCAAAGCGTTTTCCCTGATCAGCATTGTAGAAAAGTATGCCTGTATTAAAATTAACAGAATCTACTTGGCTAACAATTCCATCAAACTCAGGTTCAGGATTCGTTAAGGTGTTTTTTGAACTACAAGCATTTGTAATAATTAGTAGTGCAATGATTATTTCAAATAAAGTTATCAAACGTATCATAATTTAATATCCTGGGTTTTGAGTCCAATTTGTTTTACTTATTTCTTCAAAAGGAATCGGAAATAAATAGTGACTTGTAGGGAAACTTCTGTCTTGTTGAATGAAATAACGGAATTTTTTATTGACCGTATTTTCATCTAAAGTAACTTCAAGACCAACCGCATCTTTTGCGAAATCGGTTTCTGCGTCCATCCATCTTCTTGCATCGTACCAACGATTTCCTTCAAAGGCTAATTCGATTTTTCGTTCGTGTTTAATTTTTTGAAGCAGATCTAAGCCATTTAAAGAGTTTTCAATTGGCGGCATATCCACACCAGTTCTTGATCTTACTCTGTTAACATATTGGGCGGCAACATCCATTTTACCAAGATGATAATTTGCTTCTGCATAGCTTAGATAAAACTCTGCCAATCTCATGTAGATGTAAGGCGTTTCGCTGTTCAATCCTGTTCCTTGAACCCAATTCAAGTCTAATCCTTTTCTGATGGTGTGATCTAAAAGCGGACCATTCCACCATTCCTGAACACTTTCGCAGCGGCTATCTAACCCACAATCCCAAAATTGAATTTCTCTTCCTTTCAACATAGAACCATCATGAAAAACAGAATAGCTTAGACGTGGATCACGATTTTCATAAGGATTTGAACTATCTAAATCAGTAGCAGTTGGATTGATAATCGGACTCAAATTATCCGATGAACCCGTAAAACCTAGCACCGGAATTTGCCCGGATTTGGTTTCGTATTCATTAATCAAATTCATTAATGGATTTTCCTGCGACCATCCATTATTTCCATTCGGAAGGCGAGTTTCTTCAATATTATGTCCGCCTGTTGGAGTGTAATAACCATAGCTGAAATTGATTTCAGGACCGCGAACGGCTACGAATTGTTTGAAAAAGATATTCTCAGGATCTGAAACATTTAGAAATAATCCTTCATAATCGTTTGAAAGACTATAGACATTCAGATTGAATAAATCTTCACAGGCATCCGCGACTTTTTGCCAATCTGCTTGCGAACTAGTTCCGAATAATGGGCTTGCACCAGACAATAAGGCTTTTGCTCGAAGTGCGTAATCCGCGCCTTTTGTTGCTTTTCCAAAATCACTTCCAGAATACTGCGTTGGCAAACTTTGAGCAGCGTCTTTTAATTCAGTATCAATAAATGAAACAATTTCTGCTACGGGTTTTCTGTCTAATGGAATTCCTGCTTCAGTAACATCCATAGTTTTAGTTACAAGAGGAACTTCGCCATAACGAGAAAATAACTCTGTATAAAACCAAGCTCTTAAAAAACGAGTTTCTGCTATCAGTTGACTTATCCGAACTGAATCACCAACAGAAACATCTGCATTTTCAATAAAGACATTTAAATTTCTGATTGAAGTGTAGGCTTGCATCCAAAATCCACCGAAAAGATGCATATTGGTTGGCGTTACTTCACCTTGTGTGTATTTATTGACTAAGCGTGAACCTTGATGAATATCATAGGATTCATCTGTTAAGGAAGTTGTTCTTAAGCCGCCCGCCCATTGTACATAACCGTGAGGTAATTCCTCATATCTTGCATTAACATACAATTCCATCAATTCAGGATTGGTCCAAAGACTGGAGTCAGATACCGAATCTAATGGATCGATATTTAAAATATCATTACAAGAGAAAAGGATTATAAAACCTAAAAATGCGCTAATTATTCTTATTTTTTTCATATCAAACCTCAAAACATTGCTGAAAGTCCAGCTGAAATAACTCGTTGTTGTGGATAATACCAACCTGTATCAGATCTACTTTCGGGGTCAAATAACCCGACTGCATTGTAAATGAAGCCCAGATTATAGCCACTCACAAATACTCTTAGATTTGATATGTTATAATTTTTGACAAACTTATTTGGGAAAGTGTAAGCCAATTCGACGTTTTTAATCCGCAGAAAACTGTTGTATTTCACCCAAATTGTGGAAACATTTTGGATGGAACTGCTCGACATATCCCAAGCTGCAGGACTTGTTGCGTTTGGAGTTTCTGTTTCAGAAATCCAGCGATTTTCAAAGTAATAGGAATCCATGTTTATATCCCAAGGTCTGTAAATCGTTTTTCCTCCCGATTGACCTTGGAAAAAAGCCGAAACTTCAATTCCTTTCCAACTAGCGCCAATACTGAATCCATAATTTAAACGTGGAGTTGGTCCATAAGGCAATAAAACTCGGTCCTCAGCGGTGAGTTGTCCATCATTATTGTAATCAACAAAGCGAACATCTCCTGGTTTTGCATCGGGAAAATGCGGAGAGTTATTTATTTCTTCTTTATTCTGATACAATCCATCAGCCATATAAACCAGTAAATAATCGATAGGACTTCCTTCTACTCGTTGATGATCAGGAACAAATTGTGATTCATCTAGAAATACAATTTCATTTTTGGCGTAGGTTAACTGTGCACTCACAAAATATTTCAAATTATTTCCGAAGATATATTTGTGAGTAGCTGAGAGTTCTATTCCTTGATTTGTAGTTTTTCCAATGTTTTCGTCAGGTAAAACAATTCCTGTGTAAATAGGAACAGAAGCATTTCTTCTTGCTAAAATATCGGAACGCTGTTCGTAAAAGGCATCAAGAGAGAAATCAAATAAGCCGTTTTGTAAGGATAAATCTAAACCTAAATTGGTTTTAACAGCCGTTTCCCAAGTTATATCTGGGTTAGGAACTCTTCCTGGAGTCAGATCGACACTTAGAACAGGATCTTCGCCAAACACAGAACCTGAACCTACATTATACATTTGTAAGTATTGAAAATTGTTTACTCGGTCATTTCCCAATTTTCCGTAGGATGCTCTTAATTTGAATTCATCAATTTGATCAAATTTCCAGAAACTTTCTTCTGAAACTCTCCATCCGACTGAAACTCCAGGAAATGAACCAAACCGATTATCTTCATTGAAATTTTGTGATCCATCTATTCTTAAGGTGGATTCTATGAAATATTTTTCTGCATAAGAATAATTAAAACGACCAAAGTAATTCACTCTAGCTGATTGCCAACCACGACCATCATTATCCTGATATTTTTCGCCACCTGTAAATAAGTAAGGTAGATCTTCAGAAATTAAATTTATTCTTGAAGCCGCTAAATATTCCCCTTTTACTTGATTCTGTTCATAAGCTATAAATCCGCCTACTTTATGATTATTAAATGTGTTTTCATAATTCAAACGAACATGATACGTCTGACTAATTTCTTCATCTGTTTGTTGAAATAAGCGAATGGTTCCAGTGTTGTCTCTAAGATTTTCGTATTCGCCTTCTTCATTCAAAAAATAAATATCGTATGGTTTTTGAAAATTCTTTCTGCTTTGATTCACCATATCGATAGCACCAAATCCATTAAGTGTAAGACCTTTTAGCCATTCTTTAAAATCAATAGTTGCATTTAATTTGCTGTTATAGACATTTCTTTTTGTTTCAGAACCTCCGTTTAACCCATCCACATTGGGTAGAATATTTCCTTTACTTGTATTTCTTAGCAAACCATTATTGTAATAAGGAGCCTCAAAAGGAGCCATATTGTAAATGCCTCGAAATAAACCCTCAAAATCGGAACCTCTTCTATTTTCAAATCTTCCAGCTAAATCTAATCCTATTTTCAAAAAAGAGGTCGCGGTAATATCAATATTGGAACGCACATTATTCTGACTAAATCCGAAATTCGAGCCTCTAAAATTCGCATCTTGATT
>Ga0210034_1000197_pt1 | contig 71952 bp, 75 predicted proteins | sample CryGeymeta201505_FD_185466 | JGI IMG/M metagenome (GOLD analysis project Ga0210034, IMG submission 185466) | Groundwater microbial communities from Crystal Geyser aquifers in Utah, USA - Crystal Geyser metaG 2015-05 (SPAdes) (version 2) | ecosystem: Environmental > Aquatic > Deep subsurface >... | reverse complement strand
GCTCTTTTAATTTAAAAATAAAAAAACCGACCCCATAGCCGGCTTTCTTTTAAATAGACTTTTGAAAAAGTTTATTTTACAGCGTCTTTCAAAGCTTTAGCAGCTCTGAATTTTGGAACGCGCATTGCTGGAACTTGAATAGGTTCTCCAGTCTTTGGATTTCTAGCAGTTCTAGCCGCTCTTTCTTTTGCGCTGAAAATTCCGAAACCTGCAATTGATACTTCTTCTCCTGACTTTATTGTGTCAGTAATTGTTGAGAATATTTGATCAACTACTTCTTCAGCTTGAACTTTTGTTCCGCCTAATGTTTCGTGAACTTTTTCTACAAGATTTGCTTTGTTCATATTTTTTATTTGACGATTAAACGTGCTGGGTTGAATCGTCGGTTAACCTTATAAGTCTTTGCACGTGCTTGAAACGACATATTTAGCACAAATACCATTATATAAAAGGCTATTTTACTAAGCAAGCTTTTTTTCTTAAGAACTTCCATTTTATGTATATAAATATATAATGATATTTATAGATATGAAAACAGAATCTTACAAAAACATACCAAATCAAGAGGAAGAAAATATTAAAATAGATATAACTAATCCAGATCTTAAAGAAAAAATAGATCAAATAAAAGAAAATAATGATCTAGAAGCAAAAGAATCGGAACCAGTTAAATTAAAGAGTCAGCTAGAGATTGCTATGGAGAGGGCTGACGAAATGATCAAAGAGGACGAAAGTTTTGAGGAGATTTCTAATGATGAAGAATTAGAAGAACTTAAACAAAAAGCAGAAGAAGAAAAAGAGGAGTATGAAAATACACTAAAGAAAGAATATTCTGACTCAGAATCAGCTAATTATAATATTGGTTATGCAAAAGCTAATCTCGAGGGTGTTTTAGTAGAACTTTCTAGAAAGAAATTACAAAAAAAACTTGAAGGCGTAGGGGAAAAAGAAGATAGAGAAAAAATAATATCAGATTTTATAAAAGAGCAATTAATTGAAGAAGCAAAAGAAAATAAAAAAGATGATTTATCAAATATAGAATCTAGTACAGAAAAAGAGCAATACAAGACATCGCTAGAAAGTGATATAGATTTTAAGAGATTTTTGAATATAGCTAATTATTCACCATCAGAAGATACAAGACTGTATGAACAATCAATCGGAATTAAACCCTATGAAGAAGCAAAAAAACATTTTATAAAAGAATTTCCAGAAAAAGCTGAATTTTATGGGATTTTAAAAAATCCAGAAAAGGTAGAAGATATTTCTTTTAATGAGGGAATAGCTAGCGCTAAAAGTGTTGAAGAAATTTGTAATGCTATAAAAACTAAAGAAGCTGTCGTAGGTAGTAGGAAAGTTTATGAAGCTGATGACTTAAACCTAATGATTAGAGAAATTGTTTCAGGTGAGAGGTCGCTGTCTTATATGCCTAGGGTAAGCGGTATTAGAGAAAAAGTCAGAGAAATAAGAGAACAAGAGAGAGAAAAAGAAAGGCAATCAGGAAATGAAAAAATTCAAGAAATTTTCATAGAGCAACCATTAGGTAAGGAAGAAGAACCAGAAAAGCAGGAAGATGATTTTGAGTCGCAAGACGAATCAGAATCAAAAGTAGAAATAGTCTCAAAACTTGGACTAAAAACTTGGCATAAATGGGAAATGTTAACCGATAGATCAAGCGAGAGGGGTTTTATTGAAAAGATGAAAAAGAAAATTGAAAAATTTGAGGCAAAGGTTGTATCTTTGACAGAGGAATTAAATTCAAAAGAAAGACAATTAGTGTCTGAAGAAGAAAAATATCAAAGTGCTATAGGGAAAATTACTGACTCAACAATTTTAAAATCATTCGAGAAAGTCTACAAAGATAAAATTGATAAAATAAATAAAGAAATTGAAGAATTTGAAAAAGATAGAGATAATCTAGAAGAAAAAATCTCAATCAACAAAGAAAAAATTCAAGATTCTGAAGACAGGATTACTGAAATTGAAAAAATATATACAGATAAAATTGATCGTAAAATCTCTGAAATAAAAGATAAATACAATTACTTTGAAATTGAAGAAAGTTTAGAAAAAAATAAAGAGCTTTTAAATAAGTTTATTATGTTTTTAGAAAAAACAAACGACACCATTTCTCAAATAGAAACAGCTTTAGAAAATAAAGATTTACTATCAAAAGAAGACACAAAAGAAATTAAAAATAGATTGAAGAATTTGAAAAAAAGAAAAAAGACTATTTTGAAAGGTGTTAAAAAAATTGCTTCATTTATTAAAATCGATAGTAAGGATTTGATCCGTGTTGAAGGTAAAATATCAAAATTAGAAGTTCTTAAACCATAAATAAAATATGAATACGAAAGAGGAATTATTAAATACAATAGAAGAATTAGAAAAAGAAATAGTTAATATAGAAGATGATATTTTGAATTTGCCAGAAAAACAAAATCGCCAACTTTCTGAAATTGGCGATGATGAAGATTCTAAAGATCTTGAAGATCTTAAAAAACAACTAGATTTAGATTTAGATCAAGAAATTTCTAGACTACTTTAATTATCGAGCGTAATCGATGATTTTGTTTTCTCTGATGACGGTAACTTTTATTTCTCCTGGGTAATTTAAATCGTTTTCAATTTTTTTAGCGATATCTCTAGCTATCTTTTTGGCTTTTAAGTCGCTTATTTCATCTGGCCTTACAAAGATTCTTATTTCACGTCCGGCTTGGAGTGCATAAGAATTTTCAATTCCATCAAATGATTTTGCAATCTCTTCTAGATCTTCGAGACGCTTTAGGTAATTTTCTACAGAGTCATTTCTAGCTCCTGGTCGACCTCCTGATATTGAATCGGCGACATAGACGATGACTGACTCTGGCGTTTCAAATGGATATTCTTCATGATGTGATTGCATTGCTTTGATTATCTTTTCGTCGCAATTAAATTTTTGTAAGATGCGACGACCGATTTCAACATGAGAACCACTAAATTCATGATCGACCGCTTTTCCAATGTCATGTAAAAGCGCACCGGCTTTTGCAATTTTTACATCAACTCCTAACTCTTCAGCAATCATGCCTGACAAGTGTGCCATCTCGATTGAATGTTGCAGAACGTTTTGTCCGTAACTTGTTCGAAAATGAAGTCTACCAAGAATCAGTAAAACTCTTGGATCCAGATTAAAGACGCCAACTTCGAACGCAGCTTGCTCACCTTTTTCTTTGGTAATTTTATCAATTGCTTTTTTTGCTTTACTGACTTCTTCTTCAATTCTACTTGGTTGGATTCTGCCATCTCTGATTAAATTCTGTAGAGCAAGTTTTGCAATTTCTCTACGAACAGAATCATAAGTTGAGATTGTTATTATTCCAGGTGTTTCATCTATTAATAATTCAACTCCTGTTTCTTTTTCAAAAGTTTTGATGTTGCGACCTTCTTTACCGATAATCTTTCCTTTGTCTTCTTCGTTTTCAATTTTGATATTTGTTGTAAAGATGTCTGATGAAACAGATGTTCCAACTCTTTGGATTGCGTCTACCAAAATTTGTCTTGCTTTGTTTTCGAAATGTTCTTTGTTAGAAATTTCTAGTTTTTGTATTCTGACATTCAAGTCTTCAGATTCGTCCTCTTCAATTTCTTTTAGTAATTCTTTCTTTGCTTCCTCTTTAGATAGGGAAGTCACATTTTGTAATTCGTCAGTTTTTTTATCTATTATGTTTTTTAGATTTTCTTCAAGCTTCGAAACTTTTTCTTTTTCTTTTTTAATCTCATCAAATTCTTCATCGATATCAGATTGCCTTTTATCCAAAAAGCTTTCTTTGTCGATAAGTCTGTCTTGAGTTTTTGAAATCTTTTCTTCTTCTTTTTTAATTTCTTCTTTGGCTTCTCTTAAAATTCTCTGGGCGGTTTTTTCTGCTTCAGAAGTTATCTCTTCAGATTTTGTTCTCGCTTCCAAGAGCATTTCCTTTATCTGAATTTCCATCGAACCTTTTTTCCCTAAAGAAACGATGAACCTTAGAAACCATCCAACTGCTATACCTATTAGTCCAGCAGCCGAAGCAATCAACAGCATTATTAATAATTCCATATTTTTTCAAAATCACTTTTTATATCTTGTTAATTTTTTTCTGGGGTTCTGTTCTTTCTGAGATATTTTTTCTGTCGGTCTTTTGTCTTTTTTATCTGAATTTCAAAGTGAATTAAATTTAATTTGTAACAACCTCATATTATTCTTTTTTGTCTTTTTTTCAAGTTGTGTCATCTATAAAAGTGTTTTGCATAGATTCCAAAACAATTTTACCAAAAAATATTTTGTGGATAAGTTTGCTTAAAAAGGCGATTTTTCATCAAAATTTTAACTTTTCTTCATTTTTATTTTAGTTCGATTTGGTATAATACCCCGCCCTTTATATTTAACTTCAGCATTAAAGCGTTGTTTTAGAGTTTTTCAGTGTTTTAGTTTGTGTTAAACACTCGTTATGTAACTCGTGCAAAACATGTCTTTAATTGTCTTATAAAATGTCCTTTTAATTTTTTGCGATAAGGAAACAAAAGAAAAAACAAATAAAAACAAAAGAAAAAGCCCCGAGGTTAACAACTCCTCGGGGCACAAATTCGAGACTAATCGAATCATATCTGGGGTAACCAGCTTTGGACAAAAAGTCTCTCTTTGTTTTTAACAAACAAACGAAGCAGTCCAAACTACAAAAGAACTTCTCCATTCAAAATAGTAGACTTATGATATTACTTTGTCAATAACTCCGTATTTTTTTGCGTCCTCTGCAGACATGAAGAAATCTCGATCAATATCTTTTTCTATTTTCTCTTCTTTTTGACCAGTGTTTTTAGACATAATTTTTATCATATTTTCTTTTGTCTTTTTTATTAATTCTGCGCGAATAATAATATCTGATGCTTGACCCTCTGCGCCACCTAGCGGTTGGTGAATCATTATTTCAGAATTCGGTAATGCAAATCTTTTACCTTTTGCACCAGCTGATAAAAGCCATGCACCACCTGATGCAGCCAATCCAACGCAGACAGTAGAAACATCGTTTTTAATATGATTTATTGTGTCGATCATCGCCAGTGTTGCAGTAACTGATCCGCCTGGTGAATTAATATAAATTTGGATATCTTTTTTAGGATCTTCAGATTGTAAGAATAGAAGTTGAGCAATTACAATATTTGCTGTTTGGTCATCAATTGGTCCACTCAAGAAAATAATATTTTCTTTTAAAAGTCTTGAATAAATATCATAAGCTCTTTCACCAAATTGGCTTTTGTCTATAACTGTTGGAATTAACATATTTTAAAAATTAATTTATTAAAAATGACTTTCGTCAGATACACAAACTTTACAAAATGCTTGGCAATAAATCAACTTGGTGTAACCTATTAAATGTAATTAAAATTATTTTATTAAGGTTATTAAAAATACTAAAAATATTATTTATGAAAATTTCGAACAAAGCACCAAGATTTTTTGTTAGTGAGAATTTGAATTTAGAAGAAGTTTTAATCAAAGACAAAAATATAATTCATCAACTACAAAAAGTTTTAAGAAAGAAAGTTAGTGATGAAGTTGTTCTACTTGATGGAGAAGGAATAGAATCTTTTGGTGTGATAAAAGAGATTTCGAAAAAAGAAGTTGTTCTTGAAAAACAAAAAATGAAAATTCATCAAAAAGAAAATTACGACGATGCTGGAGATGGTCTTGAAAATTTTTCAAAAAAAATAATTTTAGCTCCAGTAATTTTAAAGAAAGATAACTTTGAATTAGTAATTCAAAAATGCACCGAGATTGGTATCAAAAATTTTCAACCAATAATTTCTGAGAGAACAGAAAAAGATAATTTAAATTTTGAACGCTTGGAGAAAATTTCTCGTGAAGCGTCAGAACAATCAGAAAAGATTTTCTTACCAAAAATTTTTGATACGAAAACTCTTGAGAAATTTTTAATAGAAAAAACACAAAACAAAAATGAAAATAAAATTTATGCACTTCAATTTAATTCTGCAAAAATTGAAATAAATAAAATCAAAAACTTTTCTAAAACAAATTCAGACAAAGAATTAATTTTTCTTGTCGGACCAGAGGGCGGATGGGGTGAAGAAGATTTGAAATTATTTGAAAAATTTAATTTAGAAAACATTTCACTAGGTAATCAGATTTTAAGATCAGAAACCGCCTCAATTTCTCTCAGTTCTTTACTTTTGTTGTAGATATTGTATATTCTAAATTGATGTTCATTGTAAATAAAAACCGTGTCGGACAGAGACCTGTGCTTGTCATAGTTCTTTGTGGTAGCTTCAAACCTACTGGTCGTAATAATCCATCATATTGTCCAGCTCCTCAAGAGTTTTTTGACGAATGTCGTCAGGAACAATATAATGAGCACGATAATCAGCTCGACAAAGCGCTTCGTGCGCTAGAAGAGTATGATGAAGTTATTATAACTAGACACCGCAGTCATAAAGTTGTTTTTAACAACCAAGAACAAGCGGTGGCAGGTAAGATAAAGAGGATGGCGCCAACTAATGTTCGCTTCATTATTAAAATTCCTGACCTGATGAAAATCCTAGGGGATACTTTTATCAAGTCTGGTTCTGGTGAATCGAAAAATAGTTATGCGAATTCTTCTGCATAAGTATAATCCAACAAACAAAAAGAGGGGATGTCTAACCCCTCTTTTTTTCTTTACTTATTTTTCTATTATTGCAATTCGACTATTTAATGTTTGCCAAAAAATCGAATACCTTTTCATTAGTTAGCGCATGAGTTATATATACTTTTGCATGCTCTTCGTTTATATCTTTGTGGTGCTCTTTTAGATGCTCTAATTCTTTTTTGATTCTATCTTCGTCCGGTTTGATTTCTTCTTCCTTTGCAATTTTAGGAAGGATTAAGTCAGTCTTTACTCTTTTCTCTGCATCTCCACGCCATTCTTTCTTTAGATCTTCCTCAGTTTTATTGATTTGTTTCAAGTAGTCGTCGAGGTTCATTTTCATTTGTTCAATTTGAGCTTTGAAATTTTGTGACATCTTCTCCACCTCTTCATCTATTAATACTTCTGGTAAATCAACTTTTGCCTCTTTTATAATATTTTCAATAATTTCGATTTTGCGACCTTGGTCTGCTCGCATTTCCTTATCTTTTTGCATATTTTCACGCAATTGTTTTTTGAAGTCTTCTACACCTTTGAAATCACCCAGAGTTTTAATAAATTCGTCATTTAATTCTGGTAGATTTTCCTTCTCTTTTTCATCAACTTCTTCACCGCTAGTCTTTTTTTGCATATAAGAAGCTTCTGCTTTTTGTTTTCTGATGTAGTCTATGTATTCATCGATTTCTTTATCGGTAACTTCAATTTTTTCAGCAGGCTTAACATCTTTTGCAATTTTTTTATAATCAGGAAGTTTAACTTCAGGCATTAATGCAAAAGTAGCTTTGAATTCGAGCTCTTCATTAGGGGCCATTTTAGTAATTTCTACTTTTGGATTCGTAATTGCTTTAATTTTTTCTTCAATGACTAGGACAGGCAGAATTTCGTTCAATACTATATATGCTTGCTCTTGGAAAATAGCCATTTCTCCAATTTTTTCTACAGCAATTTTTTCTGGAACTTCTCCTTTTCTAAAACCTTTAACTTCAAGGTCTTTACTTGCATATTTTATAGCTCTTTCTCTAAAATTATTGAAAAAGTCTTTTTCAACCTTTATATTCAGCGAAAGTTCTTTATTTTCTTCTTTCTTATCTATTATTTGATATTTTTTTTGTTCTGACATTTTTTAAATTTTGTTATTAAATAATTATCTTATAGGGCAGAGTCTAACTTATATGAAAACTTTTGCAAATTAAAAAGTTTGTTAATTATATCTTTTAAATTATTATTATATCTAAAAAATCTAATCAAGTTCGGCCTCTATTTCTCTTTGAATTTGGTCTAATTCAGTGTCGATATCGTCTAAATTAGTTTTATTAATTTCAGCCTCTATTTCCAAGAGTTCTTCGTCTATATTTGAGGAATTTTTAGATACTAAGTCCACATTATTAAAATAATATATCCCGCCTAGAATAATTAAAATAATTACTATTATTGAACCAATAAGTGGTCCAACTGTTCCTTCTTCTTTTGGTTTGGTATTTGGGGTATTTTGCATTTGTTCTATTTCTTTTTCTTTAAAATCTTTATCCTCTTCCATAATATTTATATTTTAATTAGTAATTTTTTGGATTGTTTATTCTAAAACTTCTTCATCTGAACTAGGTATTTTTTCTAAAGTTTCGTTTTTTAGTATTTGGATAAGGTTTTTAATTTGTTGTTGGGTATTTGTTGTTGAGGTTTTAATTTGTTCTATGATTTCTCTAATTTCTCCTTGTGATATTTCAGATTCAATTCTCTCTTCTATTAAATTTTGTGCTTCTATAATATCGATATTTAAATCTTCAATTAATTCTCTTGTTCTTATGATTTCAATTTCGGTCTCTTCTAGTTCAATTTCAAATTTTTCTGAAAAGAATTCCGCTTTTTCTTCTATCCTATTAACTGTGTTACTCAATCTTTCATTGACTTGATTAAAACGATTAAAAATAGACACAACCAATCCTCCAACTCTTTTTTGAGTATTTTCACTTAGCTTTACTTTTCTTCTCTCTTGAACCTTGTTGGTTGCAACCCCATTTACACCTTCTATTTGTCTTTGTCTCTGTTGATTTATTTTCTCTATATTTTGTTTTTGTTGCTCTAAAATTTCTAAAGATTCAAAAGGTCTTTGAGCGTTTGTTGTTGTAAAAAAAGATAACACAACAACTAACATAATTATTTTTGATAAAGTTTTCATGAAGATTTATTAATATTCTAATAAGTCCTATTATAACTCCTTTAGAAATAAAAACAAAAAACCGCGCAGTTGGCGCGGGTTTTTGTTAGTTTTTATAAAATTTAATTATTCGAAATCTTTGTCATTAAATTTTTCGTTGTATATTTCAATTGATTTTTGGATTGCTTCATGCGCTTCTTTTACTCCTTTTTTGCCTTTTATTTCTACAACCGCTCTTTCACCGTCACTCTTTAAATGTTTATAAGTTTCAAAGAAGTGAATGATTTCTTTTAATTTGTGTCCATTTATTTGATCGATATCATGGGTATCTTCCCAGCGTCTATCTTTTTCAGGAACACTAATTATTTTGTAGTCAGATTCTCCGTCATCAATCATTTCAATGACCGCTACGGGTCTAACTTTTACTAAAATACCTGGGTGTAATGGAAAAGTCGTCAAAACAACAACATCTAGTGGGTCGTTATCTTCCCAAAGAGTTCTAGGGACAAAACCATAATCAAAAGGATATGGAGCCGATGTATAATTTGCTCTATCAAGAGAAATAAGACCAGTCTTTTTATCAATTTCGTATTTGTTGTTTGATCCATCTGGGATTTCAATGATAACGTTAATTGTTCCATCTTTTTCGTATCCGTGTGGAATTTCATGCCATAAGTTCATAGTTCTTTTTAGTTAATTTATTAATTCAAGAATTATAACAAGAAGATTACTCTTCTTCATCTGTCTTTACTTCTTCATCTTTTTTCTCCTCAGTAATTACTTCTTCAGCTGCGTTTTCACCTTCAAGTGATTCGATATCAATTTTCCACCCGGTAAGTTTTGCGGCGAGTCTAACGTTTTGACCTCCTTTACCAATCGCCAAAGATTGTTGCTCTGAGCTAACAACAACACGAGCTTTTTTCTCTTCTTCGTTCACATCGATTTCAATAATCTTTGCAGGTGACAATGCCTCGTTGATAAACTCTGCTGGGTCTTCTGACCATTCGATGACATCAATTTTTTCTCCACCTAATTCAGACATAATAGTAGTTACACGAACACCTCTTTGTCCAACCAATGCTCCAACTGGGTCGATACCTTCATCTTCTGAATAAACAGCAACTTTTGATCTTGATCCAGCTTCACGAGCGATAGCTTTAATTTGAACAATTTCAGTTGAAAGTTCTGGAACTTCCGCTTTGAAAAGTTCTGCTAGGAATTTAGGGTGTGATCTAGATAATTTTAGAAAAATACCTCTTGGGGTTTCATCTACTTTGAATAAGTAGGCACGAACGCGTTCACCTTGTCTGAATCTCTCTCCTGGAATTTGCTCATTATAAGCAAGCATTCCAATCGCACGACCCATATCAAGATAAATTGTTCCTCTCTCGACTCTCTCGACTGTTCCCGAAACAATTTCACCTTCTTTTTCGCCATATTCTGACATCACAGAAGTTTTTTCGGCTTCTCTGATTTTTTGGGTGATGACTTGTTTTGCAGTTTGAGCGGCAATACGACCAAAATCATCTTTCTTTTCTAGTGGGAAAGTGACTTCGTCTTCAATTTCAACATCTTTTTTGATAAGTCTAGCTTCTTCAATCAAGATGTGATGTTCTGGATTGTAGCGGATTTTTACTTCCTCGTTTTCTTCAAGGTTTGTAGCATCGTATTCCTCATCTTCCATTATTACATTTTCTTTGTCTACTACAATTTTTGTTTGCCAAAATTCCACATCACCTGTGTCTGTGCTGAATTTAGCCTTTATAATTTGACCTTTTTTACCGTATTCTTTTTTATAAGCGGTTCCAAGAGCGATTTCGATTGCTTCGATTATTTTCTCCTTTGGTATACCCCTTTCTTCCTCAAGCTGTGATAAAACAGCGTTTATTACTTTTAAATCAAACATATTTAATTGTGTTTAAGCCTTTAAATTTTCGATAAAAAGGCGGTTTTTCTAAAATTTTTCAAAAAAATTAGCTCGCCTGCTCTGGCGAACTTCTTTTCCTGTATATCTAGGATATTAACAGTTTTTTGCAAAAAGTCAATTTAGATTTCTGTTTATATCAGTGCATAACTTTTCTATCCTCACTAAATTTTGATACAATATACACAATATGAAAAAGGACTTTCTAAGATTCACCATCTTAACAATATCATCTCTAGTTTTAGCAATGATTCTAATGTTCGGAATCAGTTTCAACAACAATCAAATACAAGCACAATCAGATCTAAAAGAATTAAAAGGGTATGCTTGGTCATCTAACATAGGTTGGATATCAATGAACTGTTCTAATGATAATAGTTGTGGTAAATCAGATTATAAAGTAATCCTAGACGAAGACACAGGTAACCTAACAGGATATGCTTGGTCATCTAATGTTGGTTGGTTGCAGTTTGGTGGTCTGTCTGATTTTCCAGAAGGAAATGGAACTCAATCAATAAATGCCAGAATAAATCCTGATACAAATGAAATGGAAGGGTGGGCGAGGTTCTTGAGTTTTGGGGATGATGTGATTATAAATAATATTCCTGGGGGTTCAGACGTTATTGTTGAACCTATAAGTAGTAAGAATGGTAAGAATGGTGTAGCTAGTATATGGTCGCCAACTATATATTGGTCTTCTAAAATTTATACTCCTGACAGTGTTTATTCCGGTCAAGTTTGGCCAAAGTATTTTCATATAACTTGGGATGAAAATACCCAAACGCTAACTGGAGAAGCAGATTCAACAAATATGGTTATGGATGGTTCTCATTTAAATTCAACTTCTATTAGAAGAATCATAAAGACTAGTTCGCCAGTTGAAGTTGAAATTGTAGTTGATGAAATTTATTCGTCATCAAATGATATCACAAGTGATTTATATATTTTAGATTTAGAAAATTATTCTAATGATGATACCGTTGGTTTTAACCAAGGGCATACACCTTATGATTTTTCTGATGTTGTCTTTGTTCCTAATGATAAAAATATAAGATATAGTGGATTCTAGGATTATAGAAATTCATTAAAAGCGGGAACTTATAATATAATTTTGCAACCTGGTACTTATGGAATTACAACATCTGGTTATTCAGCTTATTCACATATTTCTCCTAATATTAGGCAGTCTTGGACTATGAATTTTCAAGAACCGGGCATTTCTTTATTAGAAACTGAATATTATTTTGCTCAATCTGTCCAAAACCAAGAACTCGCCTGGGACGGCTGGGTATCACTATCAGGTAACACATACGGACCAACAAGAGACAACAACAAAATATCAGGATATGCATGGGGAGATGATGTAGTGGGATGGATTGCTTTTGATAACAATCTCGATCAGGTAACAATCGAAGAAGCAACAGCACAATGTGGTCCTGTAAATGGGAAAAAGGTAGATGGTAAAGGGGATATCATAGATAACGAATGTAAAATTGGTTCATCAACAACAGTATCAGAAGCAAATCAAAGAAGCTGGACTTGGCAGTGTATTGTTGATGATAGCTATGGAATAGATGAACTTGGTTCTCCTAATGTATCTTGTGGAGCAAGTTGTGAAAATGATGAATGGATTTGCAATGATCAATGTATTCCACTTTCACAACAATGTGATAATGAATGTCCAGCAGGATATGAGTCAGATGAAACAACAGGAAGTTGTATACCAACAACAACACCAGAGACAGGACAAGCAACAATCTCACAATTCCAAGCAAACCCAAGAATAATTAATCCAGGGAATGCTTGTAATTTGGATTGGACAATAGAGACAAACAACACAAGTTTAATTAGTTGTACTATAAGTTCAGATGATACAAATGATACTGATATACAATTAACTCTAACTCCTCATGCTGGAGAAACTATACCTATATCAGACACAGAAACTTTTCAAGACGTAGAGACCACAACCCAATACACTCTGACTTGTACAGATATCACAACAGGAAACATTCTAGATGATCCAAAAACAACTAGATGTGCTATTAACCCTAACTTTATAGAATTTTAATAAAAACAATTTATTATGGAAAACCAACAAGAAAACAACAACAAACCAAACGAAACAAAAAAGATAATGTCAGCTATTATTGTTGTGGCTGTAGTAGCTGTTGTATTTATTGTCTTCTTGACTGTTGATTTCACATCAGAGGTGGAGGTTGAGGAAACCAGACCGTCATTAACCCCACAAGAGAGAATGCAACTTCTAGAAGAATCAATGAAAGATGCTGAAATAACTTCAAGTGAAGAAAGATTAGAATTATTAAATGAGAGCAGAACAAGCACAGAGAATTCTCTAACTCCTCAACAGAGATTAGATTTATTAAACAACAATTAACCACAATTATCATGAAAACATTAATCCAGACATCAAAAGTCTTAATATTATCTATAGCTGTATTAACTGCTGTCTCTTATGTGCAAGCTGAGTGGGGGAATCCAGAACAAGCGCCAACAGGTGGGAATGTAGCGGCACCTATTAACGTCTCTAGTTCTAATCAAGATAAAGAGGGTGGATTCTCTGCAGCTGCACTTGTTGCAGATAGGATTACTTCACTGGAATACTGTTTAAATGGTGATTGTATTGATGCGTGGCCTACAGGAGGATCGGAAGGGGGAGGTGATGAAGGACCAGATTCAGAAAAAAATAAAAATAATGTTCTATCTTTTTCTTATTTTAAAAGTAATCAATCGCCAAGTTCAAACTATTTTATTAAAAATGGTATTGCCGATGGAGTGTTAACAGTAGATGCTTTTATAGTTACTTTTAATGAACCGATGGAAGATTCTGATTATACTACTCTTTGTTCCGGTACTACGTATGGAGATGATCCTCGCACAATAGGTTTTAATAGTAATTCAGTTATTGCATATCCTAATGTTGTTGGTAAGACCATAAATGGTTTTAAAGTTAGAATGAGTAATATATATGATAACAGAGCTATAGCTAATCTAGATTGTATTATTGTTGGATAATAGAATACATAAAACAAAACCGACCAAAAAAATTTGGTCGGTTTTGTGTTTTAGTGGTATAATTTATGTACTTATTAAGTTAATTTAAAAACATGACATTAGTATATATTTTAATAGCGGTTGTTGCATTAGTAGTTATTTGGGTTATTGCTGCATACAACAAATTTATTCGCCTAAGAACTCGTGCACAAGAAGCATGGTCAGATATCGATGTACAGTTAAAACGTCGTTATGATCTTATTCCAAACTTGATTGAGACTGTTAAAGGATATGTGACACACGAAAGAGAAACTCTAGAAGCTGTTACAAACGCCAGAACAGCTGCAATGGGAGCACAGACTGTTGAAGAGCAGGCTGGTGCAGAAAATATGCTGTCTGGCGCTTTGAAATCATTGTTCGCTGTCTCAGAAAATTATCCTGATTTGAAAGCCAATGAGAATTTCATGGAATTACAACGCGAATTAACTGATACTGAAAATAAAATCCAAGCCGCTCGTAGATTCTACAACACAAACGTTCGCGATCTAAATATCGCTACAGAATCCTTCCCAACAAATATTGTTGCTGGAATGTTCAAGTTCGATAAGAGAGAGTTCTTTGAACTTGCTGATGATGAACAAGATGCTAAAGATCCTGTAAAAGTCGACTTCTAATTAAACTTTAAAAGTCATTTAAATGGCAGCTAATCTTTATAAAAATCAATCAGAAAATATTACAAAAACATGGATTTTGATGTCTATGTTTTTTGTGCTTATTATGTTTCTCGGTTGGTTTGCTAGTTATTATTTCGGCAATGCTTTGATCTTTTATTTTGCGCTTGCTTTTAGTGTGATTATGCCAATAATCAGCTACTGGAATTCAGCTTCTATTGTATTAAAAATTTCAGGGGCAAAGCCTGCTTCAAAAGAAGAATACTATGATCTGTATACTTTGACTGAAAATTTGTCTATTACCGCTGGATTACCTATGCCGAAAATTTATGTAATGCATGACCCCGTTCCGAATGCTTTTGCTACAGGTCGCAATAAAGAACACGGCGTAGTTGCTGTCACAACTGGACTATTAGAAATATTAGATCGAACTGAACTAGAGGGAGTTATCGCTCATGAATTGGCCCACATTGGTAATAGAGACATTTTACTGCAAACAGTCGTGGTGGTTTTGGTTGGACTCGTTACTTTATTGGCGGACTTATTCATTAGAGCTACTTTTTTTGGAGGAAGTGATAATAAAGGGGGTAAAGCAGGTGGAATTTTATTAATCATCGGAATTATTTTGATGATCCTTTCACCTATTATTGCTACTATTATCCAGTTAATGATTTCTCGCAAGCGTGAATATTTGGCTGACGCCACTGGAGCACTCCTTACTCGTTATCCGGAAGGATTAGCTAGTGCACTAGAGAAAATTTCTGGATATTCTGGTGGCCGAAAAATGAAAAAAGCAAATCATGCAACCGCTCATATGTTTTTTGCAAGTCCTTTCGGCGAGCACAGTAAAAAACACAAAGGTTTTATGAATAGTCTGTTTTCTACTCATCCACCTGTCGAGAAAAGAATTGAAAATCTTAGAGGTATTGAAATAAAGTAGTCTATTTTTTTATGTAAAATTTAATATTTTTTTATTATTATTTTAGGTCTGTTTTGTTATGTTTTTGTTATGAAAAAACAAAAAATATTTTTTATAGGAATTGGAGGAAAAGGTTTAAATGGTATCGCTAAAATTTGCTTACAAAAAGGTTACGATGTTTACGGAGTAGACAAGGTAAAAAAGAGAGAAACAATATCTCTAGAAAAAGACGGAGCTAAAATTTTTTATAGACATTCATCTAAAAATATTGGAAAAGAGATTGATTTAGTTGTTTATTCTTCACTAGTTAAAAATTGCCCTGAAATAAAAACAGCAAAAAAATTAGGAATTAAAATAATGAAAAGGGCAGAATTTCTGGGCGAACTTACCAAAGATGATTATCGTATTTGTGTCTCTGGTAGTCACGGGAAAAGCACGACAACAGCGATCTTGGGCCTTAGTCTAATAAACTCTGGTATAGACGCCACGATTTATGGCGGAGCATATGCCAAAGAGTTTGATGGTTATAATCATTTAGGAAAGACTAATTATTCAGTTTTAGAATCGTGTGAATTTGATCGATCTTTTTTCAATCTGGTTGGTCGTGCGACGATTTTAACTTCTGTTGAAAAGGGGCATTTAGAATATTATAAAGATGAAAATGAAATGAAGGAGGCTTTTAGCGATTATTTCCATATGCATAATAGCGATTCCTTGATTGTTGCAAATGGAGATGATTTAAATGTTCGGTTGGTCACTTTTCAATCTCAAGCAAGAAAAAAATATTTTGGATTTAATCAACAAAATGACTTTGTTATAAAAGTTCACCAACAAGATGAAAATGGTTCTGTATTTTCTATTTACGAAGGTTCTAATTTGATTTTGGGCAATATAAAAATTTACATTCCGGGAGAATATAATATTAAAAACTTTGTAGCGGTGGCGGTTATGATGTATGAATTAGGGTTTCCTTTGGGTGGTATTTTAGAAACAGCCAAGACATTTAGCGGGGTTGGTCGCAGGTTCGAAACACACAAAGCTAGAACTGGTCAGATATTAATTGACGATTTCGCACACCATCCCAGTCAGGTTAAAAGTTTGTTTGATGGTGTTAGACAATTTTATCCAGATAAAAAAGTCTACGCTGTATTTGAACCAAGGCAATATAATTTAATCAAAAATTTCTTGAGAGAATATGGTAAAGCTTTTGAAAAAGTAGATGAAGTCATAATAACGGATATATTGCCGGCACTTAATGATGGTCAGCAGGATATCTCTAGTGTTAATGCAAAAGATGTAGAAAATTCAATTAAAGTTTACTCTAAAAAACCAGTTATCAAAATAAACGGTTATAATAATATCTACAAATATCTAAAACATCGAACAGATCAAGATTCAGTTATAACAACAATTGGAACAGGTGATATTTATAAAGTTAGGGATAAGTTTTTGGTTTAATATTTTGGTATAATATTTCGAAATGAAAAACATAGCAATAATTGGGTTTGGGGTAACTGGGCAAGCAACATTAAGGTATTTTCTTGAGCAGGCTAAAAATAATAATGTTTCAGATTCACCTGATGGTATTTATAAAATCTCAGTATTTGATTCAAAAACAGAAAGTGATTTTGAAGATGTGTCGAAGGAAATTGATAAATATAAAACAGAAGGGGTTGAATTTAATTTTGAAAAAACTGATTTTGTCGAAGATGAATTTGATTTAATTATGGTAAGTCCTGGAGTTCCGTTGAACTTGCCTGTTTTATTGCGTGCAAAAGAAAAGAATATACCAATAAAAAATGATATAACTTTATTTATTGAAAATTGGCGTAATATTGGAGCTGGAAAAATTGTTGGGGTAACAGGATCGAACGGTAAAACAACCATTGTAAATTTACTTTATAAATATCTCCAAGATTCTCAAATAGATTCAATCATGGCTGGTAATATTGGAAATTCTCCTCTAGATATACTGGGCGGTTTTAAAAATAAAACAGATAATGAAAGCGATGTAATTGTAGTTTTAGAATTATCTAGTTTCCAATTAGAAGCTTTTCAACCCGAACATTATTTGGATGTTTGTCTTATTTCGAATCTAAGTTCAAATCATTTAGATAGATACAATGGTAATATGCAAAAATATGCAGATGCCAAGATGAATGGTATCGATCCACAAAAAACCGATGTAGTTTTGTGTGCAGATGATGACGGAATTAAAAAATATGTTTTACCGAAAATAAAGAATAAAAAAGTCTCACTAATTTCTTTCGAAACTGCAATAGATCAAGTCGGCCAAAAAGGAATCTATATGGATTCAGAAAATGATTTAGTTTCAAAAGACTCAGATCTTACCAAAAAAGTTTTTACCCGTATTAACGATAGAAGACTCTTGGGAATTCATAATCTGTATAATATTGCGATGGTTTATGGGGTTTTAGACTTTTTAGATGTTGATTTAAAAAATGATGAGACGATTAGAAATTTCAAAGGATTAGAACATCGTATCGAATTCGTTAGAGAATTAGACAGTGTTAAATATATCAATGATTCAAAATCTTCCAGTCCGACAGCCACAAAGGTTGCAATTGAATCTTTGACAAAAGAAAAGAACATTATTTTGATTTTAGGCGGAAATGATAAAGGCATGAATTTCGAAGTTTTGATTGAACCAGTTTCTGATTTTGTAGAGAAAATAATATTATTGCCTGGAGATATCGATAAAAAGATTATAAAAACTTTATCTGAAATTGTAGAGATAGAAAAGGTTGATAATTTAGTAGGTGCGGTAAAGTTGGCTCGAGAAATTGCACCAAAAAAAGGTTTTGTTTTGCTTTCACCCGCAGCAACTAGCTTTAAACTTTATAAAAATTACGAAGAAAGAGGAGAACACTTTAAAAATTTAATTAAAGGATTGTAGATGGTTGATAATATTAAGCGATTTATTTGGAAAATATTAAAATGGGGCAGAGTTTTTATTGTTTATAGATTTTTTAAAAAAACCACTTACGGTGTAAGAGTTTTAGTTATTGATAAAACGGAGGATCAATTTAGTGTAAGAAGCTTTAACAAAAGTCGCATCAGTCCAGAAAAAATTTTCTTAATAAAACACCCATACGATAATTTTTGGGTTTTACCAGGTGGAGGCAGAAAAAAGGAGGAATCAATTTCTAAAACAGCCAAGAGAGAATCGGAAGAAGAGGCGGGGCTTATTTTAGAGGGGGATTTGAAAAAACTTGGTCGATATTTTAACAATAAAGAGTATAAAAATGATTATATAGATATTGTTGTTGCTCATTCATGGAAAGAATCTAACAAAAAACGACGGTTAATAGATAAAATTGAGATCCAAAAGAGAGGCTGGTTTAATCTAAATCAATTGCCTACGATCTCTATCGCGACACAAAAGAGAATAAAAGAATATTTAAATAATGATTTCAGTGATGAAATAAGAAGCTGGTCTTGATTTTTTAGTTAAACATACTCGTCATTTTTATAGATAATGTTATATTTTTTATATGAATATTTTGCAAATTAGCACTACAGATAATAAAGGCGGAGCAGCTGGGATTGCTTGGTCTATAAAGAAATATCTAGATAAAAATGGAATCAAAAATTCTATGTTTGTGAGAGATAAGTATTCAGATGAACAAAATGTCTTTAAAATACCAAATAAATTTTTAACTTTATCCAAGATATTTAAATATATACTCTCAAATGATATTGAACACAGTAACTCAGATTGGATCTTAAAAACAAAAGAATACAAAGAAGCGGATATTATTCATTGTCATAATTTACATGGTTACTACTTTAATTTAGAGACTCTCTACAAAATGTCCTTGGAGAAAAAAATTGTGTGGACTTTTCATGATATGTGGCCTATTACAAGTCATTGTGCATACACTTTTGATAGTAGAGAAGTAAAAAACGGTTTCTTTACCTGTCCTTCCAGAAAAATCTATCCACCCATCTTATTTAATAACGACGAAAATTTAATCAAGAAAAAAGAAGCTATTTATAATAAGGCAAATTTTCACATTGTCTGTCCGTCAAAATGGATTTTAAATTCTGTTGATAGGACGGTCCTAAAATATAAAGAAAAGACTCTGATTTATAATGGTATAAATCTATCAGAATTTCAAAAATACAATAAAGAGGAATCAAGAAAAAAATTAGAGTTGCCATTGGATAAAAAAATAATTTTGTTTATTGCATCCGGAGGTAAAAAAAATCCATTTAAAGGGAGCGAGTTTGTTGATGAGTTAGCTTCTGAATATAAAGATAATTCAGAAATTATATTTTTAGTAGCTGGTTCTAATAATAAAAAGAGAAAAACTAAAAATAATATATTGTTTATGCCTAAAATTAAAGAAAAAGAATTGTTGTCTCGGCTGTATTCTTCTGCAGATGTTTTACTAAATCCAACACTTGCTGATAATCTGCCCACAGTTATTCTAGAAGCATTTGCATGTGGGTTACCGGTGGTGACATTTAATACTGGCGGAACTCCAGAAATTGTTAAGCATTCAGTAAATGGCTATATTGCCAAATATAAAAACATAAAACAATTAAAAGGATATATAGATATTTTTATTAAAATTCCACAAGATGAATATAATCAATTTTCTGAAAATGCACTTCGTAAATCTTTTGAATTTAATCAAGAAAAAATGTTTAAATCCTATATAAATTTGTATAATGAAATGTAATATGAAAATCTCTATAATCACACCTACATATAATAGTGAAGATACTATAAAGGAAACACTCCAATCTATTTCAAATCAAACTTATCGAAATATTGAACATATAGTTGTGGATGGTTTATCTAGCGACAATACTTGTCAGATTCTAAAAGAAAAAAGCCCACAATCTATATTAATATCAGAAAAGGATGACGGTCTTTATTATGCTATGAATAAAGGTATCAAGAGAGCAACAGGAGATGTTATTTCAATTTTAAATTCAGATGATGTTTATTATGAAGATAGTGTGTTGGATGTGGTTTCTGAAGAATTTAAAAATGCAGATATCGATGTTTTGTATGGGCATATATTATTTTTTGGCTCAAATGATAAAACTAAGATAGTAAGAATATGGAAGACTGGCCCAATACGAAGGGCGCTTGTCTTTTTGGGTTGGATTATGCCACACCCGGCAGTTTTTCTAAGAAAAAGAGTATACGAAGAGATCGGCCTTTTTGATACATCATTTAAGAATTCAGCAGATTATGATTTTTTGTTGCGTATTATTAGACTTAAAAAATATAAGATTAAATTCTGCGATAATTTTTTTGTGAAAATGAGAACCGGCGGCACAAGTGATTTGACATTTATCGAAAAAATAAAGGAATGGTGGGTCTTGATTAAGATATTTAATAAAAATTATGGTATCTACCCTGTATGGTTTTTTGTAACCAGACCTACAATCAAGATACTGCAATTTTTCAAAACAAAATTTTAAGTAAAGCTATAGTTTAGATTTACCTTATAAATGATACAATGAAAGAATATGAGTAATTTTTATAAACCACACAGACACATAAATTGGAATTATGGAGGTTCAAATTGGAGACTTAGTCGTTCTAAAATAGATTTATTTATTGAGTGCCCTCGTTGTTTTTATATTGATAATAAATTAGGCACCGCTAGACCAAAAGGTTTTCCGATGAATCTTAATACCGCTGTAGATACACTTCTCAAGAAAGAGTTTGATTTTTATCGTGCCAAAAAACAACCGCACCCATTGATGGAAAAATTCGATGTAGATGCGATTCCATTAGAACATTCAAAGATGGATGTTTGGAGAGATAATTTTAAAGGGGTTGATTTTTATCATGAACCTACCGGCATGACAATTTGTGGCGCAGTTGATGATCTGTGGGTCAACAAGAGGGGAGAAGTATATGTAGTCGATTACAAGTCTACTTCAAAAGAAGAAAAAGTTACTTTGGATGCTGATTGGCAGATTGGATATAAAAGACAGATGGAAATTTATCAATGGCTACTTCGCAAAAATGATTTTAATGTTTCTCCAATAGGATATTTTGTGTATGCAAATGGAAAAACTGATGTAGATGCCTTCAATGCAAAAATAGAATTTGATATAGATGTAATTCCTTATGAGGAACAAGGGCTTTTTAATGAAGATATTTTGTTCAAGATTAAAGAGACATTAGATGGAAACGAACTTCCTCCTGCTGGGCATGATTGCGATTATTGCGCTCATTTTAACGCAAGGTCTAAAATTGATAATGAGAGTGAGCCTGTTATTGATATCAATTAGTATTTAGTATTTTTTAGGGCATTTGTGAAAAAGCTTGTGTAAGAAAAACTTTACATATAGAATATAAATATTATAATAGATTTAAATTTAAATTATGAAAGAAAAACACCCAATTACATTCACTATTTTCGGAGCTACAGGCGATCTAGCACAAAGCAAAATAATTCCTGCTTTAATGGATTTATACTGTAAAGATTTGCTTCCAGATAATTTTAAAGTGATTGGATTTTCTAGAAAAGACTTGTCCGATGAAAATTATCGAGAGTTTGCTCGAAATTCTATTAGGGGTGTAGAAACAGATCAGAATTCTAAAAAAGGGAATTTTTGCTATACAGATGAAAAAGTAGAGGAATTTCTACTGAATTTTCATTATAAACAAGGAGACTTAAATAATTTAGAAAGTTATAAATCACTAAAGACTTATTTAAATGAAATAGATGGTGACCTAAATGATTGTTCAAATAAAATTTTTTACCTAGCGGTCCCACCAAATCTTTATAATTCTTCTTTTGAAAATCTTTCTAAATCAGGATTGGGTGATGTATGTGTTATTGAAGGAGAAAAGAGGTGGAGCAGGATATTGGTTGAAAAGCCTTTTGGTTCAGATCAGAGCGAGGCAATAAAATTGGATAAAACTCTTGGTAAATTATTTAATGAAGAACAGATTTTTAGGATTGATCATTATTTAGCGAAAGAGACTGTTCAAAACATTTTATCTTTTAGATTCGCAAATGCCATTTTTGAGCCGATTTGGAATAATAAATATGTTGATAAGGTAGAACTTAATATTTATGAAACTGAGGATGTCTCTGGGAGAGCTTCTTTCTATGATGGAATTGGTGCGCTTCGTGATGTTGGGCAAAATCATTTACTACAGATGATGGCGTTGGTTGCGATGGAAGATCCGATGTCTTTAAAAACTGAAGCTATTCGGGAAGCGAGAGGAAATGTTTTTTCTAATATTAAAGTTGATAAAAAAGACTTAAAAGAATTTAAGCGCGCTCAATATGAAGGATATCTAGACAGTGATCAAGTAGATTCGAATTCTAAAACAGAAACTTACTTTAAAATTAAATTAGGAGTCAAGAATAAGAGGTGGGATGGCGTTCCTTTTTATTTAGAGAGTGGTAAAGCATTAGAAAAAAAGAAAACTGAAATCAAAATAATTTTCAAAGATAAGGAAAGTTCAGTTTGTCCTGTCGATGGAATTTGTCATTATAATAATACACTTACGATAAATATTCAGCCGGAGAAAACGATTTCAATCTGTTTTTGGACAAAAAAACCTGGATTGCAAATGGAGCTAGAAGAGAAAAAATTATCATTTGATTTTGATGAGAATCCGCTAGGGGTTAGTGATGCTTATGAAAAAGTTTTATATGATTGCATCAAGGGTGATCAGTCATTGTTTGCTAGCACTTATGAGATTGCTACACAATGGGGAATTATTTCGGAAATTTTTAAATTATGGAAGAACATTCCGTTGGAGAAATATCCAAAGGGAAGTTCAGTCGACAAAATTTCAGGCGAGAAAGATAATAAGAGCGGCGAAGATTTATTAGATAACAAATAAAATTATGAAATTAGGATACATTGGGTTAGGGAAAATGGGGTTTAACATGGTCGAGAGATTGATCGAAAAGGGGCACGAGGTTGTGGCGACAAATCGTTCGTCAGAATCAGTTGATAAGATAGCAGGAAAGGGGGCGGAGCCGGCTTACGCGCTTGGCGAGCTCGTCCAAAAACTCGGTCCGGCTCCGCGTCTGATCTGGCTGATGGTGCCACACAAAGCAGTTGATGATGTTTTGGCTGAACTGACGCCACTTTTACAAAATGGCGACACAATAATTGACGGAGGAAATTCTCCATACTTAGAGACAATTCGTCGCTCTAACGAGTTAGCAGAAAAAAATATTAATTTTCTGGATGTTGGTGTTTCTGGTGGTCCAGCAGGTGCCAGAAATGGAGCTTGCTTAATGATTGGGGGGAATCGTAATGATTTCGAAAAATACCAAGAACTTTTCAAAGATCTATCGGTTGAAAATCAGGCAGGCGAATCAGGGTATGGTTACATGGGAACGCATGGAGCAGGACATTTTGTCAAAATGGTTCACAATGGAATTGAATATGGAATGATGCAGGCAATCGCAGAGGGATTTGAGGTAATGAAGAGAGCAGGCGAAGATCAAAATAACAAAGACTTTAATTTAGACTTACAAGAAATCACCAAAGTCTACAACAACGGCTCTGTAATTGAATCTAGATTAGTTGGCTGGCTACAAAATGCTTTTTCAAAACATGGTCCAGATTTGTCGAATATCTCGGGTGAAGTTTCTCATTCAGGCGAAGGGCAGTGGACGGTTGAGGCTGCAGAGCGTTTGAACGTTCCAGTAGAGATAATCGAAAAATCTCTACAATTCCGCAAAGACTCTCAAGGAAATCCAAGCTACACCGGACAAGTTGTCTCTGCGCTACGAAATGAATTTGGTGGGCATGATGTGGAAAAGAAATAGCTTCCATAATTACCATTCAAAAATTAGCTTTTAAAACTTAACATCAATCTATGAAAATCTACGACATTTCAATCGAATTAAATAACGACGCAATAGTTTACCCAGGAAATGCTCCTGTTAAAATTTCTGATTACGCTAGAATTCCTGACGCTAGTTCCAACCTCTCTAAAATTGAAATGGGTTCTCATACTGGAACTCATATTGACGCTCCGTTTCATGTTTCAAATGACGGAGAAAAATTAGGAAAATTTCCACTTGAATATATGGTCGGTCCAGCCAAAGTTTTTGATTTTTCTTATTTACAACCGGGCGATGCCATTAAAATTGAAGACTTTGAAAAAGTTGCTGGTAGTCTAGGAGGAATTTTAAATGGAGATAGAATTTTAGTTAAGACTTCAAATTCTGAAAGAGGTTTCGGTGAATTTTACGAAGATTTTGTTTATTTAGATGGTGATTGTGCAGAATGGCTTGCATCCAAGGGAATTGTATTTTTTGCGATTGATTATCTTTCAATTAAACAAAAAGGTTCAAAAGATAATCGTCCGCATACTGAATTGCTCGACAAAAATATTCCAATTGCCGAGGGGGTTAATTTAAAATATGTTCCAGAAGGGCAATATCAATTAGTATTTTTACCACTCAAAATTGCCGAAATCGATGGCGCTCCTGCTCGTGCTATTTTGATTGATGAAAATGATGATAAAATAGTAGGGTAGTCGGATCAAATGAATCACATTTTGTTAATTTATAATCTAAAGCTTCAACTAAAATAATAACTATGAAAGAATCAATATTAAATTTTACAAAACAATTTTCTTATCAACCGGAAATCCAAAATGCTGAAAAAATTTCTGTTGTCGACGGACCTCTGTCTGAAAAATATGATAATTTTATTTTGGCCGGAATGGGTGGGTCACATTTAGCAGGTGGAATTTTGCACGCACATACTCCTGGGGTTAATTTATATATTCACCGCGATTATGGAATTCCTGCTTATGATGAACATTTTAACAAAAAAAGCCTTTTTATCGCTAGCTCTTATTCAGGAAACACGGAAGAAGTTCTAGATTTTGCTGACGAAGCTTATTCAAAGGGGTATGATTTAATGATTATTACAACAGGTGGAAAATTATTGGATTTCGCCAAAGAAAATTCTCTTGCTTATATTCAATTGCCAGGCGACGGTATTCAACCAAGACTTGCGATTGGATATTCTACTATTGCTCTCGCTTCTATTGTTAATCCGGTTGTTATACCAGAATTGCAACAACTACAAAATTCACTAAAGCCAGAAGAGATTGAAAAAGATGGTTTAGAAATGTCAGAAAATTTGTTCAATAAAATTCCGGTAATTTATACTTCAAATAAAAACCGCGCAATTGCTTATAATTGGAAAATTAAGATGAACGAAACAGGGAAGATCCCAGCTTTCTATAATGTTTTCCCAGAATTGAACCATAATGAGATGCAGGGATACGATTTTATCGATGATAATAGAGAGCTCTCAAAGAATTTTCATTTTATATTTATCAAGGACACCGACGAACATCCGCGCATCAGCAAAAGGATGGATATTTTAGAACAACAATTTCAAGAAAAAGGTTTTCAAGTAACTGTCCTAAGATTAAATGGTGAAACTAGATTTGAAAAAATATTTAAATCATTAATGTTGGCTGATTGGACGGCGCTAGGACTTTCACAAAAATACCAAACTGAACCAGAACAAGTTCCACTAATTGAGGATTTCAAAAAAAGAATTAAATAATTTGTGTTAGAATATTAAATATATGTCAGAAAATATTTGGAGTAATATCACAAAAAGTGATCAATACAGAGCGGTTAATGATCTTATTATAGAGAGTAACCCAGGTAGTAATTATTATACTTTGTTAGTTTTGTCTTCCGTAATAATCGCTGCGGGATTGTTATTGGCGAATTCGGCAATTTTAATTGGAGGAATGCTTGTAACACCTCTTTTGACGCCTATTTTGTTAATCTCTCTAACTATGACACTAGGGAGACCTTTTCTGTTGAAAAAAACTTTTATGGTTATTATAAGGTCTGTTGTTGTTGTTTTTGCAGTTTCTTTTTTATTCGGATTAATTTTTGCGGTTCCAGAAGATAGAGAATTTTTTAGTTCGGTCGTTTTCAATAATACAATCTCATCTGCTTTTCTTTATTTTGTAGTTGCTTTTGCATCTGGTATAGCTGCCACTTTTGCTTGGGTTAGAAAAAAAGTAACCAATATGCTTCCAGGTATTTCAATTGCTGTATCTCTTGTTCCTCCGATTGCTTTGGTTGGTGTTTGGTTAGCTCAAATGGATATTGAAAATGCTAGATTTTTCTTAATGGTTTTTCTATTAAACTTTATAGGTATTACTATGGGGAGTATGATTGTTTTTTCTATGCTTAAGTTTTATAAAGTTGATGATGAGGTCACAGCTGACTTTAATACTTTAGAAAGACAAAAAAATCGAGAAGAAATTGAAAGAAATCTAGAAGAGAAAAAACTTGAACAAAAAGAACAATATGAAAATATTGATAACATCAAATAAAAAAATATTAAAATATTTCGTAATTTTCTTGGTAGGGGCTTTGTTAATTTTTATTGGGTATCAAAATTTAAAAGAAATAAATAAAAAAACTGGTGAGATAAAAATTTCAGAAGAAAATCCTAGTTGGAATACTTACACAAATTATGAATATGGTTTTGAAATTGATTTTCCTGCGGATTGGAAAATTTATGAAGATTTTGAAAATGTAAGTCCGATTATTAATATTTACATTCCTAATAATAATTTAAAGCCGCCATTTGATAATTTTGCTGATGTGAATAATGTCTCAATTTTTCCAAGAGGATTACAATCAGAGATTATAATAGGTCAATTTGAAGAATCAGAAATAGATGTAGATTTTGAATATGATGAAATGATTAATTATCTTCTAGAAGACAACACCGTTTGGGCTACTTATATAAAACCAGAAGATTTAGGGGATCCATGGGAATCCTGGGGCTTTATATGGACGAAAACCAGAATTAATAATATAGAATATAAATGTTTAGAGAATGAGGTTGAGGTATCGCTCGATGAGTGTAATCCTTTTGAAGGCGATGAATTTGTTAGAACTGGTCAAGTAGATTCTGAAATAAGAGAAATTCAAGAAGAGATCGTAAAAAGTTTTAAAGTGATAGAAAAATAATTATGGTCGAATTCCTACCTTTCTTTATAGTTTTATTAGTAAGTCTTTTCTTTTCTGAGCTCTTTTTTAGATTTCATTTCCCGTGGGTAATTACTCTTTTAATCGGAGGTATAATAATTGGCCCAAACGGGATTAATCTTTTCGAAACAAATTCAACAATTGAATTTCTAAGTCAAATTGGGCTAGTTTTCTTGATGTTTTTGGCAGGACTCGAGACGAATCTGTTTAAGCATGGTCAGGATTCTAAGTTCAAAAAGGTTGTGCCAGTGGCTGTTATAAACTCCATCATTCCATTTATGGTAGGATTTTGTTTTATTTATTTCTTGGGTTATGGATTCTTGGCTTCTACTCTAATAGGAATAATTTTTATATCATCCTCACTGGCTATTATTATTCCTTCACTCGATTCAAATAAAATTATTACAAAACCAATCGGGCAAACTATTATTGCAACGGCAGTCATATTAGATATCGCTAGCTTGATTGCTTTGTCTGTTTTTATTCAATTTATTGAACCAACAACTTCGCTGCCACTCCCAATCTTTTATGCGTTACTTTTCATTTTCCTATTATTCTTAAGATTTTCAATGCCAAAAGTTATCTGGTTCTTTAAAAATGAAGCAAAAAGGGAAGAGAAAGATGTCTTTCAGCAAGAATTAAGGTCAGTTTTTGTTCTTTTGATTGGAACGGTAATATTATTTGAATTAATCGGACTTCATCCTATCATCGCTGGTTTCTTTACTGGACTTGTTTTGTCAGACTCGATAACTAGTAGTATTTTAAAAGCAAAAATAAGAGCCGTTGGTTACGGTATTTTTGTTCCAGCATTTTTTATATCTGTTGGTGCAAAAACGGATTTAAATATTTTTGTAGAGAATAAGGACATTCTCTGGTTCTCTTTTATGTTGGTAACAGTAAGTATTGTTGTTAAGTTTGCTGCAGGATATTTGGGTGCAAGATATTTAAAAATGAATAAGAATGATTCAAAAATATTTGCTAGTTCTTTGATTCCTCAACTATCAACAACTCTCGCTGTTGCGACTATTGGTATGGAATTGAAAATACTTAGTTTGGAGATTTTTTCATCAGTGATTATGATTTCAATTATTACAGTTTTGGTTAGCCCATTACTTATAAAAATTTATGTTAAGAAAAGTGAGAAAAAAAATCTAGAATCTGTTAAAATTTAAAAAATTATGCAAAGAGAATGGTATCGTGAAAATATAAATAAAATTTTTGATCATTTCAACACTTCTGAAAGAGGTTTGACCGATTCTCGTGTAAAAGAAAATAAAGAAAGATTTGGTGAGAATGTTTTATCTGAGGGTGAAAAAAGAACTCTTTGGGATATATTTATTTCACAATTCAATAATCCTCTTATTTATGTTTTGATAGTTGCCGACGTGATTGTCTTCTTTCTGCAGCATTACATAGATGCCTTTATAATTCTTTTTATTATCATACTTAATGCGGTTATCGGAGTAGTTCAAGAAGGTAAGGCACAGGACACTTTGGCTGCTCTTAAAAAAATAGTTAAAACACATGCAAATGTTATTCGAGATGGTCGAGAAATAAGAGTAAATGATTATGAAATTGTCGCAGGAGATATTCTTGTTCTCAGAGACGGTGATCCAGTCGCTGCTGATTGTAGAATTATCGAGGGGAATAATTTAAAAGTTAATGAAGCATCTCTAACAGGTGAGTCAGAATCTATTTTGAAACAATCGATGTCTCTATCCGATTCCGATGTTAAAGTCTCAGATCAGACAAATATGGTTTTTAAAGGAACCCATATCACATCAGGACAAGCAAAAGCTGTTGTTGTAAATACGGGGATTAAAACAGTTATAGGTAAGATATCAAAACAATTGGTGGGACTTAAGATGGATGTTCCGCTAAAGAAAAATATTGCTAATCTATCAAAGTTAATTGTCGCAATTATTGTGGCAACTTCTTTGGTATTATTTTTCTACGGTCTTTACGATGGGTATGCTTTCGGAGAGATATTTATTGTCGTTGTTGCTATAACTGTCTCATCAATACCAGAGGGATTGCCGGTTGTCGTGACTCTTGTTTTATCTACTGGTGTTTGGAGAATGAGTAAGAAAAAAGTTCTTGTCAAAAAACTTCAAGCTGTCGAAGCACTTGGTCAAGCAAAAGTTGTCGCTGTAGATAAAACAGGAACAATAACTAAAAATCAAATGGTTGTGGATCAAATCTACACTTTTGATAAATATATAAAAATTTCAGGTGACGGTTATTCACCAAAAGGATTTGCTAGTTTTGATGGTAAAAAAATTGATGTAACAAAAGATGAAAATCTGGACTTATTAATAAAATCATCAGTTTTCACCTCTGTATCAGAAGTTGCCTATTCTGATAGGAATAAAGAATGGGAATTAAAATACGGTGACCCAACCGAAGCTTCTTTGCTTGTTCTAGGAAGAAAATTCGGTTACGAAAAGGGAGTATTAGAAAAGGAACATAAAAATATTCTAGAATTACCTTTTGAATTGGAAACTAAACACCACTCAACTATAAATGAATTTGATGGTAAGAATATCCTATCTGTGGTTGGTAGTCCTGAAGTTATTTTGGATAAGGTAAACCAAGTATTAGTTGATGGTAAAACCAAAAGAGCCAGCAAAGCCGATATGGAAAAAATTCAAGAAGCCTTGGATAAGTTTTCTAAAGAGGGTTACCGTGTTTTGGCGATTGGAGCTAATTTTAATCCTGGATTAGATATTGATGCGAGTGATTTACCAAACTTAACTTTTGTTGGATTTGTGGCGATATTAGACTCAATCAGGAGTGAAGTTTATGAATCAGTTAAATCTGTTAAAGGTGCTGGAATGAGAGTTGTAATGATAACCGGAGATCATGTTGGAACTGCGAAAGCTATAGCTAAAAAGGTCGGTATATACGAAGATTCGGATAATGTCATTACAGGAAAAGATTTGATGGATTTAAAAGATGAAGAATTACTTGAGAAACTTGATAATACAACTGTTTTTGCTCGTGTTTCGCCAAAAGATAAACTACGCATAATCGAGCTATATAAAAAGAAAGGGGATACAATTGCCATGACCGGAGATGGCGTTAATGACGCCCTATCTCTCGTTTCAGCTGATTTAGGTATTGCTATGGGTAAGATTGGGACTGAGGTGGCAAAAGAGGCTTCTGATATCATCTTGTTGGATGATAATTTCGGTAATATTGTAGAAGCGGCAGAAGAAGGTAGAAATATCTATTGGAATATTAGAAAGTCGATTTTATTTTTGTTATCAACTAATGTTGTTGAAATTTTAATTATTAGCATTGCTTTGTTTGCAGGGTTGCCTTTACCGCTGGTTGCCGCCCAAATTATTTGGTTGAACCTTGTCACAGATAGTTTCCTTGTTATTGCTATGTCATTTGATCCAAAGGCAGAGAATTTATTAAAAGAGAAATTTAAAAAGCCTAGCAAATATCTAGTCGATTGGCCTATGGGGTTAAGGATGCTATTACTCAGTGGAACTATGACAGTTGTTACATTAGTAGTATTTATAAGCTATCTAGACGGAGATATGGTTAAGGCAACAACAATAACTCTTGTCTTGCTGGCAATGTTTCAATGGTTCAATGTATTGAATGTTCGCTCAAGAAGAGAAACTATTTTTACAAAAAAATTATTTAATAATAAGTATTTAATAGCATCACTGTCTTTTGTGTTTCTTCTGCAATTATTTGCTATCTATAATCCGCTTATGCAAAAAATATTAAGCACAACTGCACTTAGTATTAAAGAATGGGTCTATATTTTAGTCCTAGGGTTTATAGTTATTCTGGTCGAAGAGATTAGAAAATTTATTGTTAGAAATTTTGAGGTAAGAAATCTATTTTCTAAGAGAGTCTCTGATCTCGGTAAGTAGTTTTATATCTTGTGGGATTGGTGCGACTTTCTTTTCTTCTGGCGCCTCTTCTTCTCTTCTCCTTAGTCTGTTAATTTGTTTTATAACAATAAAGATTACAAAAGCAACTATGAAAAAATCAATTAAGTTATTTATAAATACACCGTAATTTAACGTTACTGCTGTAGCAGATTCAGTAGCATTTTTCAGAACTATCGCCTTGTCAGCAAAATCAACGCTGCCTGTCATTATCCCAATTGGAGGCATAATAACGTCATTAACTAGAGAGGTGACGATCTTTCCAAAAGCACCACCGATTATGATACCGACTGCCATATCAGTCATATTGCCCTTGATAGCAAATTCTTTGAATTCGTTTATTATTTTCATATGATTTTATTTAATCATATTTTATCAAATTTTGAAATGTAGTTTTACTATTTTTGTTTAAGTTAGTTTAGGTTTTTTGATTACTTGTATAACCTTGCCATTTATCATAAAACTATCGTCCTCGTGGATATAAATAGGAGGAATATCTTTTGTTGATTCAGATACTAATACTATTTGATTATTAGCTTCGTCCCAAACATATTTTTTGATATTTGCCATTTCATCAATAACAGATAAAACTACGTCTCCATTAGATGGTGAAGTATCGCTACTATCAATAATAAGATAATCTCCGTCTTCGATTGTATTTCCGTTTATTATAGATTTGTTCATAGATAAACCTTGAGCTCTAATAGCAAAAATATTTTTACATTTTTTTAGAAGGTTTTTTGAAATTTTGATGTATCCCTCGATATTTTCATTCGCAAAAATAGTAGCAGGACCACAATTGGCTGCACCAACAATTGGAATGTTAAGTATTCCTGATTTTAAACTAGTTGAATGAACCTTCTTTTCAATAGTTTTATTTTTTTTATCTACGACTATAAAACCCTTTTTTTCTAATTGGTCTATATGGTGCTTAACTTTTTGGGGGAATGTCTCACCGATCAGGTCGCCAATCTCTCTCAGGGTTAAACCTCTTAAGTTTTTGTTATCTATTAAGCTTAGAATTTTTTCTTGAACTATGTGCATATTTTTAATTTTGTTATTCCTTAATTGCTTACATTATTACATTTTTCTAGTTTTTTTCAAGAAGTTATCCACAGTTATGTAAAACTAGAAAAGTTGACAAAAAATAATCTAGATATAAAATATAATCATGTATAAAGATTTTTTAACAAAAAAAGATAGATTAAAAATAAGTTCAAAATCTGAAAAGGTCTTTGGTAGGTTTATTAAATATCTAAAGACATCAAACAATTTCAAATTAATTATGTAATTTATTTGGTAAAATGTTTTTTACTTGGTAAAATGAGTGCATATGAATGAAATTGAGAACCTTAAAAAATATTTTAGAGCAGTTAATTATTTAAGTGCTACGCAGATTTTCTTACAAGATAACTTTTTATTAGAAGAACCATTAAAACCAGAGCATATTAAAAGAAGACTGCTCGGACACTGGGGAACCTGTCCCGGAATAAGCTTCGTGTATACTTTTTTGAATCAATTAGTCGTAAAAAAAGATGCAGACATTTTGTATGTTGTAGGTCCAGGTCATGGTTACCCTGCTGTTCAAGCTAATTTATTTTTAGAAGGAACGCTTGGTGAATATTATCCTCAGGCAACTGTTGATAATAAAGGTATTTCTTATATCTCGAATCAGTTTAGTTGGCCATATGGTTTTCCTAGTCACTCTAGTCCACATACTCCGGGTGTTATCTTAGAAGGTGGAGAGCTAGGCTATTCTCTATCTACTTCTTATGGTGCTGTTTTAGATAATCCTGACTTAATAGTTGCTTGTTTGGTTGGTGATGGTGAGGCTGAAACAGGACCAATTGCTACAGCATGGCATGGTAATAAATTTATTAATCCAAAAACAGATGGGGCAGTTTTGCCAATTCTTCATTTAAATGGATATAAAATTTCTGGACCAACTATTTTTGGAAGAATGTCTGATGAAGAGCTTCAAAAATTGTTCGAAGGTTATGGCTACAATGTTTATTTTGTTGATGGTGGAGAAAACGGAGACGGAGATGACAAAGGCGATGTCTTTGTTCAAATGGATAATGTTATGAATAAATGTCACGAAGAAATTTCAAATATACAAAAAAACGCCAGAGGAGGTAAAGAAACAGACAATCCAAAATGGCCTATGATTATCCTTAGGACACCAAAAGGCTGGACCGGCATCGAAAGTGTTAAAGGAAAAAAAGTCGAAGGTAACCACTGGTCACACCAAGTCGTAACCAAAAACGCCAGAATTGATGAAGAAGAAAGAAAAGCATTAGAAAATTGGTTTAGATCTTATCAGTTTGAAGAATTATTTGATAAAGAAAATGGTTTTATCGATGAAGTTCTAAGTTGTATGCCAAAAGGAGAAAAAAGAATCGGTAAAAATAAACATGCCTTTGGTGGTCCACAAGTCTACAAAGAACTTAAACTCCCAGATCCAAGAGATTTCCAAGAAGATTCATCAAAACCTGGAACAATGGGTTCTAGCTCAATGCGTCGTCTCGGTGAGTATCTAAATGAGGTGATGAAAAATAATGATAATTTCAGACTTTTCTCGCCAGATGAAACTTATTCAAATAAATTAGACAAAGTCTTTGAATCTACAAAAAGACAATTCCAAATGCCACTCAAAGATTGGGATGATGATTTAGCCAAAGAAGGAAAAGTTATCGAGATGCTTTCAGAGCATACATTGCAAGGGATGGCTCAGGGGTATATTTTAACTGGTCGCCACGCTATCCTTACTTCTTACGAAGCCTTTATACAAATTGTCTCTTCAATGGCTGACCAATATGCAAAGTTCTTGAAACAAGCCAAAGAAGTCAGTTGGAGAGGGCAAATTCCTTCATTTACTTATATCTTAACTTCGTCAGGTTGGAGACAAGATCATAACGGATTCTCTCATCAAAACCCAGGCTTTATTGATAATATGCTTCAAAGACAGGGAGACTTTATCAATGTTTATCTACCAGGAGACGGTAGCACTACACTTGCAGTATTAGATAAATGTATGAAATCTTCTTATGGAGTCAATGTAATAGTTGCAGGAAAACAAGTTGAACCTAGATGGATAAATGTCGATCAAGCAACAGAACAATTAGAGGATGGTATTGGAATATGGAAATTTGCCAGCGAAGAAGATCCAGATATTGTTATTTCTGGTGCCGGTGATTATGTAACCAAAGAAGCATTATCCGGACTTGAATTAATCAAAAAAGAATTACCAGATGTGAAATGTCGTTTTGTTAATATCGTAACATTGTCACAATCAGGATTTGGATGCGCTGGAAATGTTGTATCTAGAGATGATTTTGATAATTACTTTACAAAAGACAAACCGGTCATAATTAACTATCATGGATACCCACAAACAATCAAACAAATTCTATTCGATTACGCAGAAAATCCGAACAGATTTGAAGTAAATGGATATATCGAAAATGGTTCAACAACCACACCATTTGATATGCAGGTAAGAAATGGAACTAGTAGATATCATGTTGTCCAGGACGCTTGTAAGAAATTAGCAGAAACAGGAAAAATCACCAAAGAAAAATCTGAAGAAATTATTAAAAAATATGACCAAAAATTCGAAGAACATATTGCACACATCAAAGAGCATGGCGTGGATATGGAGGAAATCGAAAATTGGCAATGGAATAGTTAATTATGTTCAATCTTATAGTAAATAATGGTAGCGTTTCAAAAAAATATTCACTTTATAAAAAAAGCGAACTGTTTTTCAGTGCACATTATGAAAGGGAAGACGATAATTATATAAAAACTGAAAAGATCAATAACAACAAAGAAGAGGTAGAAATTTCAGATGATAAATTCAAATATTCTTTTTCAGATTTTATAGACTCAATTAAAGATAGGAGAATTATTGCTTCAGAAGATGAAATTGAAAAAGTAGGGATTAGGGTTGTAGCGCCAGGAACTTTTTTCCAAGATCACAGAAAGATAGATAGTGTTTTCATGGAAGAACTAGAAGATAAAAAGAATTTGTCACCATTACATATAGAACCTGTCCAACAAGAGATAAACGAAGTATTAGACAAGCTTCCAAAAATGCCATTCTACGCTATTTCTGATAGTAATTTTCACAAAGATAAACCAGATTACGCCAGCATTTATTCTTATCCTCAAAAAATAACCAAAGAATTAGACATTTATAGATTTGGTTATCACGGGTTATCAGTCGCTTCTATAGTTGAAAGTTTTAAAGAAGAATTGCCAGAAAATTTAATTGTATGTCATCTAGGTGGTGGCTCTAGTATATCCGCTGTTAAAAATGGAGTAAGTATAGAAAACTCTATGGGTTATTCACCGATAGAAGGAGTCCCGATGGCTACTAGATCTGGTGATTTGGATCCAAATTCTATTTTTTCTATTATGGATTCTGAAAATTATGATACAAAAGAGATGCAAGATATTATCTATAAAGAATGTGGCATAAAGGGGATAAGCGGTCTATCTAGCGACACAAGAGTTATCTTATCTGAAGCAAACAAAGGGAATAAAGATGCTGATTTAGCTTTAAATTATTATGCTTATAAAATAAAAAAACTCATAGGAGCATACAATGTTATCTTGGGAGGCTTGGACGCTATTGTATTTACAGGAACCATCGGAAATAGAGCAGCAGAAGTCAGAAGAAGGATTTGCGATGGGTTGGAGCCGATAGGTTTAGAAATTGATCAGTCAAAAAATAAAATTCTAATAAAAGACGAAGGTGTAATTAGTAAAGAAAACTCAAAAATAAAAGCTTATGTTCTAGAGACAGCAGAGATGGATCAAATGAATCAGATTTTAGAAGAAATTATATAATAATTAAAAAACAAACCGCCCAATTTGTTATGGGCGGTTTTTATTTTTAAAATTTGAGTTTTTTTATTTCAGCAATTTCTTCGTTATAAATAACAATTCTCTGTCTTTTGGATTCGTCCCTTATAATCATTAATTCTGAATATATGGCAACTTTAAAATATCTATATTTGAAAATTTGGCCATCTTTTATCTTTTGGAATATTTCAGGACTGATTTCAATAGATTCAGATATGATTGTTTTGGTGCCTTTTTTGATTCTTTTTATTCTATAAAATCCTCCATAAAAAGTAACAATTAATTTACCATGTTTTATGCTGCAGTTTATTTCTTTTTTCACTAACTAACCTTTCTTTTTGTTGTTTTTTGTTCACCTCTTATTAAAGATTAAAATTAAATTCAACGAGAGTCAAATCTTTTATTAAATGTTATAATTTTTTTATATGAAAAATATATACATACCAATTATTATTTTGGTAATATTTGGTTTATCATTTTGGTTATTAAAAAATAAAAATATTGAAGATAATAATATGACAACAGAAAATACAACAGAGAAAGAAATTGTTAATGTAACTTTAAATACTAGTTTAGGTGAGATTAAATTAGAAATGTATCCAGAAGAAGCACCTAAAACAGTTCAAAATTTTGTAAAATTATCAAAAGATGGTTTTTATGATGGAACAAAATTTCACAGAGTTATTTCTGATTTTATGATTCAAGGAGGTGATCCACTCTCAAGGGAAGAAATACAAAGACAAAACTGGGGAACTGGTGGTCCAGGATATACATTTGAAGATGAACCAAATAATATTGATTTAGTTAAAGGTGTTATCGCTATGGCTAATGCTGGCCCAAACACAAATGGGAGTCAATTTTTCATTATTACAGCACAAGCGACTCCTTGGTTGCAGGGTAAGCATACAGGTTTCGGTAAAGTTGTGTCAGGAATGGATATTGTAGAAAAGATTGGAAGTGTCGAAGTCGGCCCTACCGATCAACCTATTCAAGATATTGAGGTGAATTCAGTTGAAATTTCTCAATAGAAAAAATTAAATAACTCTCTTGGCAAATCGCTCCCCCTTTTTGAAACATTTTTTTAGAATTTTTGGATTCTGAAATGATTTGGTGTCGCCACTATAAAAAGCATTTAATTTAAAAGAACCGTAATACATAAATACAACTCTAAGCCAAAAAGGAGGAAATAAGAAAAACAATATTTTCTGAACTAATTTTGGTGACCCGCCTGATACTAGAAAAAACATTCGGTGTCTTTTAAATTTTCCGACAGGTTGCCCTAATACATTTTTCTTATCTAAATCCAAGGCAATAAATCTGATTCTATCGACTAGATTTTTAAGACTGGCCGGAACTGAAAAATTATAAGTTGGTGTTGCAATTACAATTCCATCAGCTTTGTCCATTTTTAACGCTAAATTTTTAAAATCCACCTCTTTTTCTGTTGGTCCAAGTCTGTTTCCGTAATCATAATGATCTAAATATATATCATCTAAGTAGAATTTTTCTACAGAGATTAAATCTTTCCCGTAATTTTCCATACCAGAAATAAAATGATCAAGCATGGTATCAGAATTTCTACCTTTAGATGGTGAAGATGAGATTGCAACGATTTTTTTAACTTTATTATCCATTGGGTTAATTGTAATTATACGCTATTTAAGTATCACAAGGTTAGTATTTTCTTTGTATTTTTTATATTCAGGGTCGTTTCCGTATTTTTCATTATATCTTTTTTCTAAAATAGGAACTCCTGAGACAAACAAAAGTAAAATAATAATATAAATAGGGCTGATAATTTCAATTAATATATAAGGTAAAGTTGAATATATTGATGAGTATATAAAGATACCAACCCAAATAAGCATTTCCCCGAAATAATTAGGATGTCTAGATCTACTCCATAAACCTACATCTGTCCACTGACCTCTATTTTCAGGATTATTCTTGAATTTGAATTTCTGGTAATCAGCAACACTTTCAATCAATAAACCTATAAACCAAACTGCTATACCCAAGATATGTATTTTTGAAAATTGAATATCTGAAATTCCGAAGGAAACTGTAGATGCTAGCATTATTATCCAAACACTTACACCTTGTAATAGCCAAAAACTCAAAAATTTCCAGAAATTTTCACGCATCTCATCAAATCTGCTATCTTTTCCAGTTTTGCTAATTCTTATAAATAAATAAGTCCCAAGCCTTGTAGCCCACAATAAAATCATAATCAAAAGAATTTGGTGGACAAGATTTTGATCAGAATTAATAAACAGAAAGATTGAAATCGCTATGAAAGTTAATGAATATGAAAAATCAGTTAGTTTGTCAGTTTTAAATAAATAGGCGGGGACAAACATCGCTAGATTGAAACCTACTGAAAACAATAATGTTGTAATTAATAATTCCATAATGATTTGATTTTAACATTCTTTGCTGCTTTTTAAAATTTTTTTAATCAAATAATCCAGCTATGTATTCATTGATTTCTCTTTGTGATAAATCATAGAAATTTTTATTGTCGTCATGTAGGTCGTCGGCTAAATCTTTACCTACGAATCTCCAATGCCATGGCTCGAATTGGTAGTATTGATTATTTTCAGGGTATGAAAGGGTAAAGCCAAAACGATGAGCGTTGTCTTGTAGCCATTCGTATGTTTCTGTTTGAGCAAACCCTGAGAAAGTTGCTCCGACTTCTGAATTAGTAAAATCTACTGTGGTTCCTAATTGATGTTCAGAATAACCTTGATCTGCAGAAAATTGGTTTGCTCCAACTCCATAACTAACAGTATAAGCGCCCTTGAGTTGTTCTTGTTCATCAAACGACCTGTAGGCTGAAATAATTTGTAAATCGATATCGTCATCTTCTGCTTCTTCCAGTAAATCCATCAGAAACGGGTATACTTTTTCTTCAATTTCATATTCTCTATCTGGGTTATAAGTGTATTTTCTCGGGATGGTTTCTAAATCAGACGGTGTATAGTGCTCGTTCAAGAAATAAACCTTAGAATATTTTCTGAGAAGTTCAGGATCGGTCCGTGTTATCTTTTCAAGTTCGTCAACATTATCATTAACTCTATCAAACTGTCTTTCTAGATTTTCTATTATCTCACGATCACTTTGCATAACTTCTTGAATATTCATATTCTGTTCTTGAATCAGAGAAATTAATTCCTCTAGTTCGTCAGTCCTTTCGGTTAGATTTGTTAAGTTGCTATCAATTTCCTTTGAGAATTGTTGCTGATTATTAATATTTATTTGTTGATAAGCCACAAAAACAATAAGAGCTACGACTATTAATGTCTGACTAGAATCTATAAAATTAACTTTATAGTGGAATAATGTATTTAATATTTTACTTTTCATTAGTTGCTATTCTATCAGAAAAGAATATAAATTCCATTTTTATTTTTTTCTGCTAATATTTTAAATATGTTTGGTTTTAATAAAAAAATTACTATAGGAAGGCTCGAAAAAGTTAATATACCAATTCTTGGTTTAAATAATGTCGACGCCAAAATAGATACCGGTGCTTATCGTGGCTCTATTCACGCTACCGAGATTAGAGAAGAAAAAGAAGATAATAAAAAAGTCCTAAAATTTAAAGTTTTTGATGAAAATCATCCAGAATATCAAGATAGAACTTATACTTTCAAAAAATATAAAAAGCGTAAATTTAAAAGCGCAAGATTTGAAGATCATTATAGATTTGTTATCTCTATAGAAATCGAAATTGCTGGGCAAAAAATTAAAGTAGAATTAAGTTTAACAAATAGATCAGATATGAGATATCCTATTTTGCTAGGTCGCAGGTCTCTGAAGAAAAAGTTTTTGGTGGATGTTGACCGAAAAAACATTTAGTTTTTAAATTTTATTATTTGTGGACTTTTTATCTTTGGAGGACTATAATTAAAAATAGTTACTTATCTGTCCTAAATATTTGGATGGAAAATACAATAAAAATTGTATTTAGGAAGTAAGGTGAAAATCCTTCGCTGTGCCGCAACGGTAATACTTTTAACTAAGTTAAGCCCGATCTTTAAGTAATGTTTAATTTCCGAGCAGAAACATTAATATAAGTGTATTGAACTTCTGCTCAAACCAGGAGATTTTTTTATGTCAAAATTAAATCAATCTAAAAAAATAGCTCTATTTTTCGCCCTTTTAGGTGTTGTCTTTATTTTTTTAAGTTATGTCAAAATTTCTTCACACAAAGATGAATCCTTGCCAGAATCTAATGGTAAGACTGTATACGAAGAAATTTATGAAGAAATAAAGGAGGATAAGGAGGTCGAAGATAAAATAGATAAAGAAACAGATCTTGAAAATGATTCAGAAGTAAAAGAAGAAATTAAAAGTTATTATGAAGTAGCAGGGGATAATAATTTTACCCTTGTAGTTGATGGCGACAATTTCCCAGCTTTATTTGATGAGGGTGATTCGATATATGAAGCAATGTCAAAAATGAAAGACTTTGGTTTAATTTCTTTTGAAGAAAAAAGTTTCTCTGGTTTGGGTGTTTATATTTATTCAATAAATAATATTTCTGAAAATAAGAGGGAAGGGAAATATTGGATTTATTATGTAAACGATGTTCAAGCAAATGTTGGTGTTTCTAATTATTACCTTGATGAAGGTGATGAGATTAGATGGCAATTAGAAACTAACACTTATTAAAATGAAAAAAACGATTTTTATAATTTTATTATTGATTTTGGCTAGTCCTAATTTTTCCTTGGCGCAGGAGGCGACTTCGACAGCGACTACTACTGAAGAAGTAGAAAAAAAAGAAGATAACCAAGAAGAAAATCAAGAAGAGGAAGATTATGCGGAAGAAGAATCAGAAGAAGATGTTCAATCTGCCACATCAACAGAAGATACAGCAACTTCTACCAAAGATCGTAGCGACAGTGAGAATAACGATAATGATGAAGGTGATGCTGAAAAAGTTGAACTTTTTATAAAAAACGGGTCACAAGTTATTTTTTCAGGAGCATTAGAAATTAGTGATGATGAAATCCAGATAATTGATACTGATTCTGTAGAACATGATATTGAAAAAAATAATGTTCTAGGTATTTTAGCTGAAGCTGATTCTAAAAATGATAATTTTGAAATTACAGACATAGCCTATTATTCATCTTTCAACTCTTTTATAATCGAGTGTCTAAAAATCGATTCAGAAAAACTTTGTGATAATTGGCAATATGTTGCTAATGATGAATATTCTAATGTTGGGGTTGATGCTAAAAAATTAAAAGATAGAGATGTAGTTTATTTTTATTTTGGTCAACCAAGGAAACTTGTCTTGCCAGATGAGGCAGTTCAAGATGTGGAATTTATAATTAAAGGAGAAGAATATAATTATCAGGATAATACTTGGGGTAAATTATCTGGTTATACAGTAGGAGTTTTTTCAGATGACCCAGATGATCCTTGGTCACAAGATGTAATATCAACTGCCGAATTAATTGACGGCGAAGCTTCTTTTATAATTGAAGAATCTGGTAATTATAAAACTGGGATAGAAGAAGATTATTATTATCCATTTTACGAGATTGAAATTTTAGCAACAAGCTCGACATCTACTTCAACCTCAACTGATGATTCAGAGATTGAAGACTCAGGCGGTGGATCGAATAATGGTAGTTCTGGCAATAATTCCGGTGGTTCGGGTAATGGCTCTGGTAATAATTCCATTAATGTTTTGTTTGATATAGAAACGGCCGTCGGCTTTTTGTTATCTGTTCAAAATGAGGACGGGGGATTCAATGCTAATTTGTATACCGATTGGGCTGTAATTGGTTTGGCTTCAGTGAATGAAATAAATAATTCTCTAAAAGATAGTGTAAAAAATTCTTCTGTCAGTTCTGATTTGTATGATAAATTACGAAAAGCTATGGCACTCATGGCTCTCGATTTGGATCCACAAGAGGATTACACAGAAAATCTTCTCGAAGAAATTCTATCCGAATTTGACGGTCAGCAATTTGGCGATCCATACTACTTCAATGATGATATTTTTGCTTTGATTGTTTTACAAAATTTTGGTTTTGATGAAGGTGACGAAGAAGTTTCAAAGACAATTGATTTTATTATTAGTAAACAGTCAGGTAGTGGCTCTTGGGAAGGGATTGATTTAACAGCAGCGGCTATACAGGCTTTGGTTGAATTTGATGATTATGACGAAGTTTCGAGTGCTGTATCAAAAGCAGAAAATTTTATAAAAAATAGACAAAATCCTAATGGTGGTTGGTCAAATGTATATTCAACAGCATGGGCCATGATGGCAATGTCCGCCTTGAGTCATGACTTTGATGACTGGAGAGGTAATCCGCTGGAATATTTAGGAGAACTACAAAATGAAGATGGTGGACTTTTAAAAAATGATTCAGAAAATAACCGAATTTGGTCTACTTCTTACAGTATTGCTTCTGCATCTGGTAAAACTTGGATTGAAATATTGAACGATTTTTCTGTTAAAAACCGATCAGATAATAATGGTTCAGCGGAATCATCATCGCCAACCAGATCGTTATCTACATCCGAATCGGCTGATTCACCAGATGGAGATTTGGTTACTTCTAACACCAATTCACCAGATGCAGGTGATTCTGGAGCAAGTGAAAGATTTATTGAAAATTTAGATGAAATACTGGCATTTTTAGACCAACAGGAATTAGCTTTTAATCAGGATGAAATAGTGGCAGGTGTTGAAGAGAGTTATGTCGAAGGCGATATTGAAAATAGTGATGGGGTTGAAATTATTCAAACTAACGAAGAAATAAGAAATCAAATATCTAACAATCGAGATAATAACCAAGAAGATCAAGAAGGTGATGATGCTTCACAAATAGCCGCTGTCTCAAATGCGTTGGATTTCAGTTGGTGGGTATATTTCTTATCCGCAATCGTAGCTTTATCAATTTCTGTTATAATGTTTAAAATAAAATAATTATGGAAAGAAAAATGACAACAAAAAATAAAATATTAATAGCTTTGGCATTGGTGGCACTGGCTGTTGTAACTAGGTTCATGCCACACCTTTGGAATTTTACAGCACTGACTGCAGTTGCTCTGTTTGCTGGTAACTACTTGGGTCCTAGATATGCAGTAGGTGTAGTTTTCTCTGCTATGGTTCTATCTGATTTTTTTATTGGATTCTATGATTGGAAATTAATGCTCATTGTTTATGGATCATTTGCTATGGTTGGATTTATTCCATCTTTGATTGGTAGGGTTGGTCGTGGTAAAAATCAAAACAAAAAGCAAAATCTATATTCAAATACTACAAAAGTTTTCGGCATGTCTCTTTTAGGTTCAATTTTGTTTTTCTTGGTTACAAACTGGGCGGTTTGGTTTTTTGGGGCTATGTATCCTGCCGATTTTTCAGGCTTGGTAAGTTCTTATGTAGCCGGCCTACCATTTTTCCGGAACGCTATCCTGGGTGATTTATGGTATACAGGAGTCTTTTTCGGAGTTTATGAGTATTCGCTTTATTTAAAAGAAAAATGGGCTTTAAACAGAAAGATAGTTAAGGTAAACAATTAAATTTACTCAATTAAATTCGATTTAGGTAAATAGAAAAGAAAATCAAAAACAAAAAAAGAAAAAACGGTGAACTTGTAAAACAAGTCCACCGTTGTCTTTTGGTATTACCGAAACCTAATAAATCTCAATAATCCTAAAGAAGTTTTTGCTTCCTTCTACCTGCTGGTCCAAGATACCGGCGCCTGATTTCCATTTGAACGGATACCAATTCTCGAGGTCCTGACTCTTTTGAACTTGAATCAAATCATTAGAATCAGCTCCTTCAAACCAAAGCCTCACATTCCATTTGTTGCTATTTTCGTCTGGCGAAATGTTGTCGACGGAAAGAAGTTGCTGATTAGAGTGGTTAATTTCCTTCGGTTTTTTGTAGAGGATTTTCTCCTCCGTCACAAGGCCGGTCGTACCGTTAGAATATTTGAAAGGTATTTCAATTAAAAAACGAATACGGACTTTCCCATCGAGTAGCCAATTCTGAGCGTTATCAACTTTTACATATTCCGGAGGGTTATTTTGACCCTGCAATGTTATAGGTAAAAAGGTTACACCAGAAGAGCTAAAGATAAAGGACTGACTTTGAATTGAATTGTCAGAAATTTCCTCGTCGTCTTCTGTTCCTGGGGCTTCATCCTCGCCGTTTGAAAAAGATTGGGAAATTACACCCTGAGTGGTGGAATCAGCTGTTTCTGAGCGAAATTCAATCCATTCTTGATTGTTGTGATCCCATCTCTCTGTGGAGATAGTCATACTGATATCCTCAGGAACAAAGGTTGAACCGAGATTTGCTTTGATCCACACTATTTCGTGCCAACTGTGACCTTTCTCATATGGATAAGCATTATCTTCGTCAAGAAACTTATTTTTCCAATATGGATTAATTTCAGTTCCTAAAACGCCGAGATATTCATCAAGAGTGTATTCGATTTTCACTTCATCATTTGAAACAGAATCGAGGACAAACTTAACAACATCTCCCTGATTGATTACTTCCTCACTAGCTCCTTTGTTAGTCTCTTGATCGTTAACTAAAATAGACCAATAGACATTCTCTTCGGGGATATTTTCAATGCCATTTATGGATTCAATAAAGAAACCTAATCCATCAAATTCTTTACCGGAAAAGCTAAAATCTCCTGTATCAGATTTAGAATCCATTAAATCCAATATGGTGCTACCGTCTATGATATCAGAAGTCAATTCTATGACTTCACCCGAATTATCGTATGTCGTTAAATTATTTTTAACGGCATGGACGACATTATTAGAATAATCTTCCCAAGAAATACTTGAGAAATTAGAGTCGTTGCGTGGTCCAGAAGAACCGCCAATCCAATCTATATCGATAGGTGAAGCTTCTGATCTTGGCCCGTGGGCAAAAAGCAATACAACTGTGGTGATGATCACCAACATAGGTAGTTTTTTAAAGAACTTTTTCATATTTTTATCTTTCTTTCGGTGGTTATTGTCTAGAAATTTCAGAATGAAATCTGTGCTTATACTACGAAATATTAGTTAATAGTCAATTTATAAATATTTTAATATGTATATGCTAAAATTAAGGTATAAATGCATAAAATAAATTACAACAGAGTAAGACTTTTAAATAAAAATAAAATCAAAGATTATGAATTTCCTATAGGTAGTTCAATTGCTGGGCCGGTCATATATTGGATGAATAGGGAAATAAGAACGCGAGATAATTGGTCTTTAATTTTTGCCCAAAATTTAGCTGAAAAAAATAATCAATCACTATTAGTTGTTTATAATTTAATTCCAGGATTTTTAGGAGGACAAAATCGTCATTTAACTTTCAAAATTGGTGGCTTGAAAGATGTTGAAAAAGATTTAGCACAAAAAAATATTCCATTTGAAATAGTCGTCGATAAAAAAGGACAAGACGAAGAAAAAACAGAAAGTGCAAAGTTGATTTTAAATTATTGCAAAAAAAACAAAGTGGGCGCTTTGGTAACAGATTTCTATCCTTTGAATATTTCAAAAAAATGGGTTAATGAAATTTCTGGCAGTATAGAAGTTCCTTTTTTTGAAGTTGATTCTCATAATATTGTCCCCGCATGGATTACTTCTAATAAAAAAGAATATGCAGCTTATACAATTCGACCGAAAATTCATAAAAATTTAAAAGAATATCTAGATAATTTCCCAAAGATTAAAAAACAGGACGAGACTTTTCTGAAAGATATTGAGAGCAAAATAGAAAAAAATGATTGGGATAAACTTTTGCCAAAAAAAACTGCAGAAGAAATGGATTGGATAAAGCCTGGTCAAAATCAGGCAGAAAAGATGCTTAAAAATTTTATAAAAAATAAATTAAAAAATTATGCGCTAGATCGAAATGACCCAAACAAAGACAACCAGTCAAATCTTTCTCCTTATTTGCATTACGGAATGATTTCATCACAAAGAGTTGCGCAAGATGTCGTAGGTTGGGCTAATCAATCAATCGAAAAAATAATTGATGAAAAGAAAAATAAGGCAAAAGTTGATTTAGGTGTGGAACCAACAAAAACCACCAATGCCGGCGCCTTTTTAGAAGAGTTAATAGTTCGAAAAGAGCTTTCTGATAACTTCTGTTTATACGAAGAAAATTATGATAATCACAATGGTTTTCCTGATTGGGCTAAAAAGACCCTGAGAAGATCAGCAACTGATAAAAGGGAGTATGTTTATACAAAAACAGAATTTGAAAATTCAAAAACGCATGATGACCTCTGGAATGCTGCACAATTAGAGATGGTTAAGAGAGGAAAGATGGACGGCTACCTTAGAATGTATTGGGCAAAAAAGATTTTAGAATGGACCAATACTTCGCAATACGCTCAAGAGGTAGCAATTTATTTAAATGACAAGTATGAGCTGGATGGGCGCGATCCAAATGGCTATTCTGGTATTGCTTGGTCTATTGGAGGCGTGCATGATCGTCCATGGTTTGATAGACCAATTTTTGGGCAGATTCGTTATATGGCACGCTCTGGGTGTGAGAAAAAATTCAATACGAAAGAATATATTAAAAAGTGGATAAGTTAACTATTTTTGTTGAAATAATACCTATTATATGTATAATAACCTAACTAATCATAAAACATGAAAATAGCCATCCTATCTAAAGGACCTAATCTTTATTCAACAAAAAGACTAGTTGAAGCGGGTCAAAAAAGAGGTCACGAAGTTGAAATTATTGACCATTCAAAATGTAGTTTAGTAATGGAAAAAGCTAAGCCTTGTATTTTGCTAAATGGTGAAAAAATAACTGATGTAGACATCATTATTCCTCGAATAGGTGCTTCTCTTACCCAATACGGAGCTGCGGTCATTCAACATTTTGATATTCAAGGTGTTTCATCAATTTTGTCTTCGATAGCTCTTATTCGTTCTAGAGACAAGCTTCGTAGTTTGCAATATCTTTCAAAATCTGGAATTGGTATTCCAAAAACTGTTTTTGCTCGTCATCCAAAAGCTGAAAATGTTAAGCGTCTGATAGATGAGATCGGTAAACCTCCTGTTATCTTAAAGCTATTAGAAAGCACCCATGGGAATGGGGTCATGAAGGCAGATTCAGTCTCTTCGGCAAAGTCTGCATTGGAAGCTTTTTCTGGTATTAAAAAAGACATCATTATTCAGGAATTTATCGAAGAAGCAAACGGAAAAGATCTAAGAGTAATTGTCGTAGATGGGAAAGTCGTTGCAGCGATGGAAAGGTCAGGAGCTGAAGGAGAGTTCAGATCGAATCTTCATCAAGGAGGAACATCAAAAGTGGTTGAATTAGATAAAAAAACAGAGATGGCAGCGATTGAATCAGCAAAGCTATTAGGGCTGACTGTTGCTGGTGTTGATCTTCTTGAATCTGAAAGAGGTCCATTGGTTATTGAAGTTAATTCTTCACCTGGTCTACAAGGAATCGAAAAAGCAACAAAAATTGATGTTGCTGAAAAAATAATCGAAGCTGCTGAAAATAAATTCGAAAAGAAGCAAAAGAGAAAAGAAAAAACCAAAGCCAAGAAGAAAAAGAAAAAATTTAAAAAAAGCATTAAAAAACAAATTGAAAGACTAATGCTTTAGATGTGTTAAAATATAATAATATGTTGAAAAATAAAATATTTGTATACTCGATTGGTGTGGTTTTTTTGGTAATTGTAATCCTAATTGTTTTTAATAAGAATGGTGAATACCAAACTCATGTTGTAGAAAAAAGTGATTTTATAGAATCTGCTGAAATTGCTGGCAAAATAGTTCCCGCTCAAGAATTAGATTTAGCTTTTGAAGTGGTTGGTAAAGTTTCTAGAGTGTATGTTGATACGGGTAATAGTGTTCAAGCCGGCGATATCTTGGTGGAGTTAGATACATCAGAAATTTCTAGTGAGTTATCAGAGGTAATCGCTAATTTAGAAAAAGAGCAATCTCGTTTAGCAGGAGTTTCAGGTGAAGTTACTTCGCAAAATAAATTGCAAAATTCAGCAGAAAACCTACTTCAGACAATTGAAAAATCTTATGTCACATCTGATGATATTGTAAAAAATAGTGTAGATAAATTTTTCGATAATCCTAACAATAGATTTCCTGATTTTTCAAATTCATTAGGGGATTATTTTCTGAGACAAGAAATTAATGATCAGAGGTATGAGATTGGTGGACTACTGGAAGAATGGAAAATACAGATAGATTCATTGGATCCATTAATAATTGATAATCAAGATGCTGATAATGCTATTTCCAATTTAAGAAAAATAGAGAGTTTTTTGGCCAAAATAACTTCAGATGTTGATAAATTTTCTCCAACAGGTTCAGTAACTCAAACTGAAATTGATTCGTATAATAATTCTATTAGTAGTGCTAGAAATAATGTTTCTTCACTTATTATTGAAGTTACAAGTGCTTATAATAATTTTCGAGATGTTCAAGCGGAATTACCTATTTTAGAATCGTCAATAAACAATGCTCGTGCATCAGTCGATAAACTTTCGGCTCGTAAACAAAAATATGTTTTGCGTGCACCGTTTGATGGAATTATTACAGAACAAGATATTGAATTAGGTCAAGTCGTATCAGCTAATGAAACAGTTTTATCTATGATTAGCGATGACGCTTTTGATGTGGAAGGTTTTATTCCTGAATTGAATATTATCGGTGTTGAGGTTGGCGATGAGGCAATATTGGCTTTGGATGCTTTCGGCGGAGATACTAAATTTAGATCTGAAATTTCCCATGTAGATCCAAGAGAAACAATCAAAGATGGAGTTACTACATATAGAGTTTTGTTGAATCTTTTAGAGGGTAACGAACAAATTAGGTCTGGTATGACAGTTGATGTAGAGATAATAAAAGAAACAATTGAAGATCAGATAATTATTCCTAGGTATTTAATTCAGGAAAATGAAAATGGAAGTTATGTAGAAATATACACAGGTAACAAGGTAGAAGATAGACAAATAAAAGTTGGTAAAACAGATGGTAAAGGAGGTGTTGTTGTGCTTGAAGGTCTAGATGTTAACGAAGAAATAATCATTAGAAAATAAATTATGTTTGATTTGAAATCAATAAAAGTTGGTTGGTTTCTTGGCTACAGGCAATTAAAAAGGTCTTCTCTTTGGTCTAACTTGCTTATAGTTTTAATAATGATTTTAACTTTTTTGAATCTGGTTGTTATATCAGGTCTCTTGGTTGGTTTAATACAGGGTGCATCAAATGCAGTAAAGAATCATTATATTGGTGATATTATAATTTCAAGGCTTCCAGAAAATTCTTTTATAGAAAATACTCCTCAAATAATTAATACAATAGAAAATACTCCACAAATTAAATCTTACACCGCTAGATATTTATCGTCAGGTTCTTTAGAGTCAAATTATAAAGATAGATCAGATTTTACAGAAAATCCTAAGAGAGTTTCTACCGTTATAGCTGGCATTAATCCCGATAAAGAGCACGAAGTAACTCAGATAAAAGATAAATTAATCGAAGGTGAATTTTTGGAGGGTGACGATTTTGATAAAATAGTTTTGGGGGCATTTTTACTAGAGAAATATTTACAAATTGATTCTCCGGGCTTTCTTGTCTTGAAAGATGTTGAGATCGGTTCAAAAGTAAGGGTCGATATCAATGGAAATACCAGAGAAATGATAGTTAAGGGTATTTTAAAAAGTAAGACTGATGAAATTGACCGCAGAGGTTTTATTGTTGATTCTCAGTTGCGTTCGATGATGGGGCGTGACGATAAAAATGTTGGAGAAATTTCTGTAAGAATTGCAGATGGTCAAAATCCAGATTTTGTTAAGTCGATTTTAGTTAGCAATGGATTTGAGCAATATGCAAAAGTTCAAACTTTTGAAGAGGGTAGACCGAAATTTTTAGATGATATAACTAATACTTTTAATTTATTAGGAACAATAATTAGTTCAATCGGTCTTGCTGTCGCTGCGATAACAGTTTTTATTGTTATTTTCATTAATGCAATAACCAGAAGAAAGTATATAGGAATAATGAAGGCTATAGGGGTCGACGGTAAAACATTAGAGTTATCTTATATTTTTCAATCGCTAGTGTATGCAATTATTGGTTCGATTGTTGGATTGGTATTGGTGTATCTTGTCTTAATACCATATGTAAATGCGAATCCTATAGATTTTCCTTTTAGTGATGGTATTTTAGTTGCGCCAGTTTTTTCAACATCTGTCAGAGTTGTTATTTTGATAATTGTAACAGCACTTGCAGGTTACATACCTTCTAGAATAATTATTAGAAAAAATACATTAGACTCGATTTTAGGTAGAAATTAATTATGAAAAATATTATTGAAGCAAAAGGAATAAAGAAAACTTATATAAGTGGAAAAATTGAAACACCGGTTTTGAAGGGAATTGATATTAATGTAAGAGAAGGAGAATTTTTATCTATTATGGGTAGGTCAGGAGCAGGAAAGAGCACTTTGATGTATCAGTTAAGTTTACTCGATGTTCCAACTAGTGGTGAGATTAATGTTGATGGAACTGATATCTTGTCATTAAAAAATAGAGAAAAAACCTTATTCAGGTTAAATCATCTAGGGTATGTTTTTCAAGATTATGCTTTGGTTCCAGAATTAACTGCTGTAGAAAATGTATCATTACCACTTCTTCTTCGGGGTATGTCTCAAAAAGATGCCATTAAAAAGGCAGGAGAGACACTACAGAGATTAGGTTTGGAAAGGCAAATTAATAATTTACCAAGCCAGTTGTCAGGTGGTGAACAACAAAGAGTTTCAATCGCCCGTGCTATTGTTGATGAGCCTAAAATTATTTTTTCTGATGAGCCAACAGCCAATTTAGATGCAGAATCTGCTAGGGTTGTAATAGATTTATTAAAGGATTTAAATAAAAAAGGACAAACAATTGTTATGGTGACGCATGAAGAAGAATATGGAAGAGAGACAGATCGCATCCTGCATTTATCTGATGGTAAAATAGATCGAGAGGATGTAATAAATCACAATAAATTTAAATAACAAAAAACCGCATCGAAGTGATGCGGTTTTTTGTTAAAGAGATTAAACTCTTTTTACTTGTGTAGCGTTTGGTCCTTTTGGTCCTTCAGCAATCTCGAACTCAACTTCATCACCTTCTTTAAGGTCATCAAAGTTTGTGTCTAGTAGTTCGTTCATGTGAAAGAAAAGATCCTTGTCGCTACCTTCGTATGAGATAAAGCCGAAGCCTTTGTCCATCACACGAGCGATTTTTCCTTTTTGCATTTATTTTTTGACTAAACTTATAAAACTCAAATAAATACTAAAGAAATTACTTAAACAGAACTCTTCCAATAGATATTTGATTAAGGCTAATATAACATTAATTAGTTTAAAAGTCAATCAAGTTATCCTAGTTGACCAGCAACATAACCAGTTGTCCAGCATAATTGTAGAGAATAACCACCAGAAGGCCTATTAATATGAAGTATATCACCGGTCAGATATAAATTGTCATAAAGCTTAGATTTCATTGTCCTTGTGTCTACTTCCGAAAGGGGAATTCCACCATCTGATATGACAGCGCGGTCCATGCCCATTAGTCCTTCTATGTTTATTGGCATCGCTTTTAATAATTGAACAATTTCTTTTCTTTCTTCTTTTGTAACACTGTTAACTTTTGTATTAACATCATCTACAATATGAAATTCAATTAAAGCATTTTCTAATCCAGGAGGAGTTATTTCTTTTGCGATATTTTTAAAAGATTTATTTTTATTGTTATCAAATGTTTTTAAAATATTTTTTTCAAGTGACCCGTGGTCTGTATCAGGGTAGCAGTCTATTTTGGCTGTGACAGATCCCTCGTGCAGTAGGTCTCTTACTTTGTGGGCAGAATTTAAAATAAGCGGACCTGACAAACCAAAATGGGTAAATAAGATCTTTCCTACTTTAGAAAATGATTTTTTACCATTAACAAAAAAAGTTATTTTCATAAAAGAAAGGGAAGTTCCTGATAAATCCTTGACCCATTTGTCAGAGGCTTTTAATGGGACAATATTAGGTGATGACTCTTTAACGGTGTGCCCAATTTTTTTAAGCCATTTGAATCCGTCGCCGGTTGACCCTGTTTCTTGATGAGAGCTTCCGCCTGTGGCAATAATGAAATTATCGGCATAATACTTACCAATTCTAGTTTCTATATATTTAATGTTTCTTTGTTCTTTGTCTGCTACTACTTTTATTACGGGATTGCCAGTAGAAATATTTATATTTTTCCCTGATGCGTATTTTTTCATTACCTTAACAACATCACTAGCTTTTTGAGTTTTAGGGAAAGCTCGGTTTCGGGCTTCGACAACTAATGGTAAATTCCTTTTTTCAAAAAAGTCAAAAGTGTCTTGAATGTTAAATTGTGAAAATGGTGAGAACAGAAACTTTGCAGAATCTCCAAATTTTTTCAAAAACTCCCTTACATCAAAAGTGGCATTAGTAACATTGCACCTACCACCACCAGTTATGGAAAGTTTCTCGCCAAGGCGAGGGTTCTTTTCCAAGATTAAAACTTTCTTGCCATTTTCAGCTGCGGCACCGGCAGCCATCATGCCAGAGGCACCACCCCCAATTACAATCAAGTCATATTTTTCTTTCATTTCTTTAGACATTTTATTAAGGACTATTAGAACATTAATTTTATGTTAAGTAAAGTTCTTGTGCTGAATTTTATCTCGATACATCCTTGTTCATCTGCTTGAAAAGCCTCTCTATGATACTTGATATAGTAATATAATTTATTTGATGTATAATTTCTGCATGGCAAAAAGAAGCACAGGTATTGAGAAAACTAAAACATCTCGTTCTAAAAAGACGAAAAAGCGTCTTGAAATAAAGAAAGAAATGTTAGCTGCAAAAACAGCTAAGAAAAATAGAAAGGGAAATAAAAAATAGTTTCAGTCTCAATCAAATAAAGAAAAAATAAAATCTTTTAAAGAAGGTTTTATTTTTTATGCTAAACTTGTAATCAATGAAACAAAAAGAGGCCTTGAAGGTTCTTAAAATGGGTAATAATGTTTTTCTAACTGGTCCTGCGGGTTCTGGTAAAACTCATGTTCTAAACGAATACATTACTTTTCTAAAAGAACATGGTGTTGGTGTGGCTGTTACCGCTTCGACTGGCATTGCCGCTACACATTTAAAAGGGGTGACAATTCACTCGTGGTCCGGTATTGGAATCAAAGATCACCTGACAGATTATGATTTAGATAATTTGGAGCAAAAACAATATCTTTGGAAGCGTTTTGAAAATACCCAAGTCTTAATTATTGATGAAATTTCAATCCTTAGTTCAAAAACTCTCGATTGTGTAGACAAGGTTCTAAAAAATTTCAAGAGGAATGAATTGCCGTTTGGTGGCTTGCAGGTTGTCTTCTCGGGTGATTTTTTTCAACTTCCGCCAATAGAGAAAAAAAGAGTTCAAGATGAAAATGTAATTTATTATGACGAAGAAGATGTTTCAACCACTCCTTTTGCTTTCAAGGCAAAATCATGGAAGGACGCTGATTTAAAAATGTGTTATTTGTCAGAGCAATTTAGACAAAATGATGATCAATTAGTAGAGATACTTTCTGAAATCAGAAAAGGTGCTTTTTCGGAAAAAAACAAAAAACTTTTGCAAAGTAGGATTGTCGATAGTCAGGACGAAACTATTACAAAACTCTATACGCATAATTTGAATGTAGATAATTTTAATATAAAAAAATTGCAGGCTCTAGATTCTGAATCTAAGACATACGAATTAAAATCAAAAGGTAAAGATGTTTTAGTTGAAGCTTTGAAGAGGGGGAGTTTGGTGACAGAAAAAATAGAAATCAGAAAGGGTGCCTTAGTTATGTTTGTTAAAAATAATCCATTGGTAGGTTATGTTAACGGAACAGTCGGTGAAGTAATTGATTTTGAAGATGGCTTTCCCGTTGTTAAAACAAAGGAGGGGAAAAGGTTTGTCGCTACTCCACAGACATGGAGTATCGAAGATGGCTCAAAAATTATTGCGGAAATGACTCAGGTGCCTTTAAAGCTCGCTTGGGCGGTGACAATTCATAAAAGTCAGGGGATGACACTTGATAAAGCAGTCATAGACTTATCAAAATCTTTTGTTGAAGGACAGGGTTATGTAGCGCTCTCTAGGGTGAAATCTTTGGATGGTTTATATCTTTTGGGATTTAATCATACGGCTTTGCAGGTTCATAATGAAATAATAAATTTAGATAAAGAAATTAGAGAAATTTCCGATATTTTATATGAAGAGATTAAACAGATTGAAGAAGAAGATTTTATTGAGCGTCATGAAAGTTTCTTTGATCGTGTCGGAGCAAAAAAATTTAAAGTTTTAAATGATAAAGGTAAAAAACTATCAACACATGAAATAACTCTCAAATTTATAAAAGAGAAGAAAAGCTTAGAGGAAATAATTGATGAAAGAGAATTGAAATTAGCTACTATCGTTTCACATATTGAAAAACTTCTCGAGACTGGACTTTTAACAAAAAAAGATATTTTATACTTAAAACCTGACACTAATGAATTTAATGAGATGTTGGAAGAGGTAAAAAGCCAAGTATCAAAAATGAAAAAGCAGAAAAAAGAAATAAAATTGTCACCAATTTTTAAAGCACTCGGTGGCGTTTATACTTTCGAAGATATTAAATTTGCTTTGTTGTTTAACTAATTTCTTAAAGAGTGTTAGAATTCTCCTGTTAATTAACAGGTTTTTTAATAAAAAATTTATATATGTCGAAAATCAAAAAAGTTATTGCAAGAGAAATTTTAGATTCAAGAGGTAATCCAACTGTTGAAGTTGATTTATTTTTAAGTGACGGGTCATTTGGTAGAGCCGCTGTCCCTTCAGGTGCTTCAACTGGAAAATATGAAGCTGTCGAATTGCGCGATGGTGACAAGAAAAGATATTCAGGTAAGGGGGTTTTGAAAGCTGTCGAAAATGTTAATAAAAAGATTGCGTCAAAAATCCGTAATAAAGAATTTGATCAAAAAACTTTAGATGATTTTCTTATTGAATTAGATGGAACAGAGAATAAATCAGTAATGGGAGCTAATGCTATCTTGGGTGTTTCATTAGCATTTGCACATGCAGTGGCTGTTTCACAAAAAAAATCTCTTTATCAATACTTTAACAAGATTTCAAAGAGTAAAAACAAGATGCAGTTGCCAGTTCCAATGATGAATATTCTCAATGGTGGAAAGCATGCTGAAAAATCAACAGACTTTCAAGAGTTCATGATTGTTCCACATGGCTTTAAAACTTTTTCAAAATCATTACAAGCAGGAACAGAAATTTTTCACACTTTAAAGAAAATACTTAAAGAAAATGGTCACGGAACTACTGTTGGGGATGAGGGTGGTTTTGCTCCAAGTCTCAAGACAAACGAAGATGCTATCAAGCTAACTATTGAAGCAATTAAAAAAGCTGGTTATAAACCAAAAACTCAAGTTTCAATCGCGCTTGATGTCGCCTCATCTGAATTATTTGAAAATGGTAAATATGTCTTGAAAACAGAAAACAAAAATCTAACAAGTGAAGAGATGGTTGATTACTATGTTGATATTTGTAAAAAATATCCGATTATTTCTATTGAAGATGCACTAGATGAAGATGATTGGGAAGGTTATGAATTGTTAACTAAAAAACTTGGCAAGAAAATTCAATTAGTAGGTGATGACTTGTTTGTAACTAATGTAGAAAAATTACAAAAGGGAATTGATACTAATGTAGCTAATTCAATTTTGATCAAGGTAAACCAAATCGGAACTGTCAGTGAAACTATCGACGCTATTAATTTAGCAAACAAGAATGGTTATACCGCTGTTATGTCACATCGATCAGGAGAAACAGAAGATTCTACTATCGCTGATTTTGCTGTTGGGTCTGGTGTAGGACAAATCAAAACAGGTTCACTTTCAAGAAGTGATAGAACTGCAAAATATAACCAACTTCTAAGAATTGAAGAGCAATTAGGTAAAAGAGCGGTTTACAGAGGAAAAGCCGTATTTACTCAAAAATAATTAACTTAATAAACTATTATGGATAAAAAACAAGTAGCGTTAATCGTCTTGGATGGTTGGGGTTATAGAGAAGAAAAAGAAAACAATGCTATTGCATTAGCCAGTAAACCTTTTTTTGATTCGCTGTGGAGAGATTATCCTCATAGTTTGTTGCAGGCCAGCGAAGAATTCGTCGGTCTTCCTAAAGGTCAACCTGGAAATAGTGAGATAGGGCATACAACTATTGGAGCAGGTCAGATAATAGATACCGATTTGGTAAGAATCTCAAAACAGGTAAAGTCAGGAGATTTTAAAAAAAATAAAAGTTTTGAAAAAGCGATTGATTTTGTTCAAGAAAATAATTCAACTTTACACTTGATGGGTGTGATTGGTTATGGAGGTGTCCATGGTCTTCAAGAATATCTACTCGAGCTTATTGATTTAATCAAAGATAGAAAAAAAGATAGTTCAGGTAAAACTTTTAAAGTAGCTCTACACCTTTTTACAGATGGTAGAGATTCTGGTCCTTATGAATCAATTGAGGCTATTGATGAAATTGAAAAACATATCTCTGACGAAGAGGATATTTTTATTTCAACAATCTCTGGCAGATATTACGCTATGGATCGTGATAATAATTTTGACCGCTTAGAAAAATTCCTGAAGTTTTTTGAAGAGGATGAACAGATAAAATTGACTGAAGATTGGAAATTGGAAATAAAAAAGCAACACGAAGAAGGAAAGACTGATGAAAATTTGGAACCTTTTATTTTGAAGAAAACTATTATTGATAAAAACGATGGAGTGATTATTACAAATTTTAGAGCAGATAGGGTTAGAATGTTGGCATCTAAATTGCTTGAGCAAAAAGAAGAGAAGAATCTACACGTAGTTACTTTTACCGAATACAACAAAGATTTTGAGGTGGAGGTTGCTTTTCCAAAGAAAAAGATTGAATCAGTCTTGGCAGAAGAAATTTCTAAAGCGGGTTTGTCACAAGCTCATATTGCAGAGACTGAAAAATTCCCGCATGCGACTTATTTTTTGAACGGTGGCAGGGAAAAACCTTATGAAAATGAAGAACATGTTCTGTTAAATAGCAGGAAAGATGTTGCGACTCATGATGAAGCTCCTGAGATGAAGGCAAAAGAAATTGCTGATGAGACAATTAAAAGGATCGAAAATGGCGTAGATTTTATTTTTGTTAATTTTGCGAACCCAGACATGGTTGGACATACTGCTAATGTTCCAGCAATTATTAAAGCAGTGGAGTTTGTCGACGAACAATTAAAAAGAGTTATCAAAGCTCTTGATAAAAACGGGGGAGTCGCATTGGTAACAGCTGATCATGGTAATGCTGAATTAAATATTAATCCAGATACCGGAGAGAAACATACTGCCCATACTACAAATCCTGTTCCACTGATTTTAACTAATCTTGGTTTAAAAATAAAAGATGGATCTTTGTCTGATTTAGCACCAACTGTTTTGAAAATGTTTAGTATAGAAAAACCGGACTCTATGACTGGGGGTGATTTATTAGATTAGTAGTCTATAAACTACAATAGAAATAAATAGTAAGAATATTGACAATACTATCATCTGTTCTTTCTTTATGATTTGAACATCTTCTTTAAAAGAAATTTCGCAAACATTCCCTGGGCAAAGCTGGGGTTTTTTGCTTGATAATTTTGAATAAGCTATACAACCAAAGCAAATACCAAAAACTGATTCAAAAAATAGAAAAGCTAGACATAAAATACAAATGGAAAGGTTTATAATTCCCGTTACATTTAATACAAAAATTAAAATCATCATTGTTGTTGCAAGAAGTAGACCTAAAATCCAAGCGAACTTTTTTTGGGGCGCTCCAGTGTATTCAGGTTTTTGATTTTGAACAAAAATCCTACCTAATATCATCATTGGTGAATATCTTGGGTTTATAAAAATTCTGATAAAGAAATCCACAAAGAAGACAATTACAAAAACTCTTAAATATATAAAGTTGCTTATTAATAAAGCATTAAAAAAAGCGATTGTCACAAAGAAAAAAAGTATTCCAGCTGAAGCTCTAACTTCTCGTTCATTAAAAACTCTTATATTATAACCCTTTACTGCTTCACCAAAATTTTTGGTTCCTATTTTGTCTATAAAATTTAACATGCGGTTAATTATATTTCCGCTTGTAATAAAAGTCAAGTTTTTCTTACATTAATATTTTATATAAATTTGTATAAAAATAAAATTATTGTCATTTTATAGAAAATTAAAAATTTAAATAAGTAATAGTTGCCTGGAGAAAAGTCGCAAAAGAGACCCATAGTAAATAAGGAATTTGAATGTAGCAAATCCATTTTTTATAGGGGTAGATACTTTTCATAGCCCAAATTAGTGTAACTAAAACTAAAATCACATCTACTAGCGCCAATAAATTATTTTGTAATCCAAACTGAATAGGGGTGAACAAAAAATTAAACAAGAGATTTAATATAAAAGGTAGAGCTATTTTGAAGGGAATCTCTTTTTTATAATACATCCAAAAAACTTTTGAAAAAGAAATAGCTATCAATATATATAAGAAAGTCCAAACAGGAGAGAAAAGCCACGAAGGTGGCGCCCAGGTTGGTCTAATTATTTCGCTATACCAGTTCATTTGATCCATTAATAAATTTTACCATAAAATTTTTTTATTTTAATAATTTAAAAAAATGTTTACAATATAAAAAAATATAGTATATTAAAAAGGTTATGAATAATAACGCAAAACAGCTAAATACAAACAAAAATCTCATGACTATTGGGTCTGCCGATTTTGGTTATGTCTCAAATACGTTTGTGTTTAGCTTGTATTCTTGTAATAAAATTATTTAATCTCTACTAATTTAAATTAAAAGAACTCCAGCTAAACAAAAGCTGGAGTTTTTGTTTAGCAAAACTTAACCTAAAACAAAGGAATAAAATGAACGAAAATGAACAAAAAGAAAAAGTATACTTCTTGAAAGGCAAGAATGTTAACCTGCGGCATCTAAATGAAGATGACGTACCGGTGATGACTCACTGGCTTAATGATTCTGAGGTAACTCAATATATTACTATTAACCATCCGATGACTCTTGAACAAGAGTTAGAATATCTCAAAGCAAATATCGGTAGGCAAGATAAAATATTGTTGGGTATTGAAACTTTGGATGGTGTCTATATTGGTAATATTTCGATTGATAAAATTAATCATGTTGATCGAACCGCTACCACTGGAATAATTATTGGCAACAAGGAATATTGGGGTAAGGGGCATGGTACAGAGGCGAAGATGCTTTTGTTGAATTATGCCTTTAATACTCTCAATATTCGAAAGATTCATTCAAGCGCCATTTCTTTCAACGAGCGCTCAGTCAAATATCAAAAAAAGACTGGAGCTGTCGTCGAAGGCGTCTTGAAAGACCAAATCTATAAAAATGGAAAGTATTATGATCAAATTATGCTGTCTATTTTTAAAGAGGATTGGTTGCCAATTTGGGACAAATTCCAAAAAGAAGTATTAACTTAAAAAACAAAACCACGTCATTTTTTTGGCGTGGTTTTTTAATTAATTCGATTTGTGAATGACGTTTGAACCCTTTTTATATAAAAATTAATTTTTATTAATACAATTATCTTAATAAGATAAATTTTGTATAATAGACAAATGAAAAAGGTTATAGATGATAAAGAGTTTTTATTTTTTGAACGAGGACATAATTTTAATAAGGGTTCTATTTTTTTAATTATATTGTCGCTAATTTTATTAATACTATATATTAATGATTACTTATTTTTTATAAAGCCTTCTAATGAATTATTTGGTTTTATTCTACTTTCTTTAATTCCTTTTGGAATTATATTACCTTTATTTAATAATAATAAGGAAATTAGCATAGATAGACATAGAAATATTTCAATAAAGCATAAGGCTTTTTTTAGAAAAAAAATAACAAATGAGAAAATAAAAGAGCTAAAATTAAGTACAGATATAGGAGAAGCTGATGTTGGGATAAGTGATGTTGCTGATTTTATATCAAAATTAAGAATTAAGAATTCTTATAAGAAATTTGTTTTTACATTAGAAATTAAAACAGGAAAGGGCAATACTATAAAATTACATATAACTTCATTACCACTAAAACTATTTCCGGCATCAGGTTTATATCAGGAAATACCTAAGACAGAAGATGCAAAATTTAATATGATAGTTAATTTTATTGGCCCGCCACTAGAAGTTAATTTTGGAGATGTTCATAACCCAGTTCCTAAAAAAATAATTTCACAGATAAGAAAAATAACACCAAGGGTAGATAGTCTAAAACTAATAAAAAAAGAAGATAGAAAAATGATCTTAAAGACTATTAATAATAAAATAGGTAGTTTCTCATCAATCATTCAAGTGTTTTCTATAATTATATTAATTGTACCTTTCGTATTAATACTAATTTATTTAAATGTTTTTATCTTATTAGCTTATATTTTATTTCTATTGGTGCCAGGGTTTTTTCTTTTGCATCTTATCGGTGTTAAGAAAATTAGCATAATAAAGATTGATAAAGAAAATAAAATATTAACTATTTATAATGATAAGACAGAAGAAGTTATGCATAAAATCAACATAGACGACATAAAGCAAATTAACGTCTGGCAAAAAAGAAGCAGAAAAAATAGAGGCTCAGACGAATTATCTCACTTTTATACAGTTGAATTAGATGGTTTAGAGATTCTATTTGCATACGTCAGTATTGCGAGGCTAGCTATATTTAGTATTCCTGTTTTGCCTGCCTATCAACATAAAGTAAATAAACCTAATAAAAACTTATATGAGATGGCAAAATTTTTGGATGTTCCTATTGTTAATAAAAATTAATAATAACTAAGAATAAGACTAAAAACGTTGGCTCTGTTTAGTGAAGGAAGTTCGAACCTCTATTATTCAAAGTATGCCTTAAAATACAGAGGAGGGAAGTTACCCCACAGTGATTTCACTATATCTATGAAATAAAAATAAATTTTTTTATATTAGGGATAATGTGTTTATGTTAAAATTCAATTATGAATAAAAAAGAAGTAGTAATATATCAAACTAAAACAGGATCTATTGAGTTAAAAGGAGATATTAGAAAAGAAAATATTTGGGCTAATCAAAAACAAATCAGCCAGCTTTTTGGTATTGATAGAACTGTTGTAACTAAACACATTAACAAAATTATCAGAGACAAAGAAATCGATGAAAAAAGCAATGTGCAAAATATGCACATTGCAAATTCAGATAAACCTGTAAAATTCTATTCGCTAGATGTTATTTTAGCCGTTGGATACAGAACAAATAGTAAAATAGCTATAAATTTTCGTAAGTGGGCAACAAAAACACTTAAATCTCATATAACCGAAGGTTACACACTGAATAAAAAAGTTATTGCTCGAAATTATGATAAATTCATCAAATCTGTCGAAGATGTTAAGAGACTTTTGCCATCCAATTCGTCTCTATCAACTAATGATACTTTAGAATTGATTAAATTTTTTGCTGGAACTTGGTTTTCACTGGACGCCTATGACAAATCTGAATTTTCAAAGAAGGGCTTAACCAAAAAACAGGTAAAAATCACAGCTAACGATTTAAATAGTGCTATTTTAGATTTGAAGAAAAATTTACTTTATAAAAAAGAGGCTACTGATATTTTTGCCTCAGAAAGAATGAAAGATTCTTTAAAGGGAATTGTTGGTAATGTCCTACAAGGTTTCGGCGGAAAAGATTTATATCCAACAGTCGAGGAAAAAGCAGCACATCTTTTGTATTTTGTTGTGAAAAATCATCCTTTCGTTGATGGAAACAAAAGAAGCGGAGCCTTTGCATTTGTTTGGTTCTTGAATAAGGCGAGAATTCTAAATAAAAATGAATTTACACCCGAGGCTCTAACCGCTCTGACGATCTTGGTTGCAGAAAGTAATCCAAAAGATAAAGAGAGAATTGTCGGGTTGATTTTGAATTTATTGAAATAAGTTGTCTAGTTTTGCTCCGTCAACTTCAACTCGTTCGAACTTACATTATGAAATAAAAATAAAATTATTTTGACATTACTAAAAAGTCTTTATGATATAATCCTGAATAATGAAAAACATTGCATTTATTGATGGGCAAAATCTATATATGGGAACAAAAAGCTCAGATCAACCATGGGAAGTTGATTTGGTTAAATTTAGAAAATATCTACAATACAAATATAAGGTTGATGAGGCATATTATTTCTTGGGATATGTTCAAGATGAAAATGAAGATTTATATGAAAAAATTCAAAAATCAGGATACATATTAAAATTTAGGGAACATAATCCAGCAATGCTTGGAACTAAAAAAGGAAATGTTGATTCAGATATAATATTTTATATTATGAAAAAGTTGTATTTGAAAGAAGATTTTGAAAGGATTGTCTTGGTTTCCGGCGATGGCGATTATAAAATGTTATTAGATTTTTTAATAGAAGAAGATAAGTTTGCGATGCTTTTGTTTCCTAATAAAAAATTTGCTTCTTCTCTGTATAAAAAGATTAAGTCAGATCATAAAACTTTTCTGGAAGATACTGATGTTAGGAAAAAGATTTCTTAATTCTAAATTAAACTTTGGTATAAAAGAAAAAGGCCCCTTAGGTATTTAGCCGTTCGGGTACTTTTTCGTCTTGATGTTTATATAATATCAAAATTGATTTTGTTGTCAATCTGTCTTGTCGGGCTCCGCGGACTGCAACGGGTTAGAACTTATTTAGAGAGGTAGGCAGGTGTTTTATAAAGTTCACAACGTTCACATATTCATTCTTGCTCCGAACTTGGGACGATGTTCGGATGGCTATAATCCACGAAAATCAATGTGTTTAATAGCTCAAATCTAACCGTGTTAACTTTTAGGCGTAATTTTTTCAACAATACCTGTTTCTTTATCAACATAGTGTTGGGTTAAAAAATTAAACTCTTCGAAAGGAATCGGATTACTCGCTAGTGGATTATGAACCAAGATAGTATCTTCATCGCTCGGATTCAGTAAGTGATTCAGAACAGTTGAGTTGGAGTAGATAACCGCACTGATACCTTTATGCTCCTCCTTTTCAAAGAAGGTCATATCAACAATTTCACCATTGGCTTTCGTGATTGATTCTCGCCTACTCCAATAGGGTGTCGGATTCTCAACAGGTATGCCATTTTGTCTCATTCTCAATGTAATATGACCAATGCCAAAAAGCGTTTTTAGAATGTTCGGCAGATTTTCCATGTGTTGCAAAGTCCCAGTATTTATAGCGACAACATAAGGTTCATTTTCTTTTACTCTCCCGTCAGTAATTCGTTTTTGATACTGTTTATGCTTATCGGTTAATGCTTGTGCAATTCGAAGTAGAATTTTCTCCTCTGGAACATCTTGCACAACTAAATTATAAACACTTTTCGAAACATACATTTCTGGCACAGTATCGGGTTTATTTTCTTCGCCAAGTGTGGTTGCAGTGCATTCAACATGAATTAGATTTTCTCCTTGTTTTACTTGTATATCGGCATCATGCTCTTTTCTATTATTATTCAAAACCTTTCCGTTGTTGATAAATAAAGAACCTAAATACATCTCCCAAGTTCTTTGATGGAATCTTGTCTTTATTTCAGTAAGAAAATTTCTATCCTTATATGGCTCGTAAATTTTATAACATCTCTCAAAAACCTTCCTTCGATTAGGCGAAACATGGCTCGTTATGTAGTAAGGGTCAAGGTGTAGATTATCAGCATGAAGCTTTAAGAGCTTTTCATTATCATCACAATCGGCAAAATTATCACTAAACAAACAGGTTACTTTCATTGCAATTCCTCACAAGCAATTCCATCTTTATCGGCATCTAATCGGTAAACATCATTAGATACACCGCCTTGTAGTTCAAACATGTCCTGTGCATCCTTGTGAGTAGTAAAATCGGAACAGTTATAATCTTTGGAAACAGTTTTAGCAACACTTGGAGCAGAAACTCTTGCAGTTGTTCGAGCTTCCTTTATCGGTGGCTTTTCATGACAGTGATAATTTCCAGTAGCTTTTTCAGTATGACACCCATTTGCATCAGTTCTACCCGCAGATGCTAATACTAAATTTGGAACACCAATAGTGATGCACAGAGTTAGGGCAGCAAGATAGAGCAGGTGTTTTTTCATTAAGGCATTACAGTTAAACCAATAACAAGAGCTGCACCGAGAATAACGGCCGCCATAACAATTGCGGCACTCATGTTTCCTTTTTTGATTTCATCCCATTCATCAATTGGTGATATCCAAGAGAAAATCTTGATAAGTATACTCAATGAAATACCCATAGAAATTGCACCAGTAATAGCCCAACCGAAGGTGATAATGTATTGAAGAAGTATGTTTGACATAAAAGTATTTTACCATAAAACACGCCTTTAATCCATAGGTCAATCAATTAAACCTTATTGATTTCGGTATAATATAAGAAATGAGAAAGATTGAAGCAGAGAGATTAAATAATATAGATATCACCACACTTAAAAAGGTGGGTTGGTTTAAGGGTGGTTCAAAACATATATTCATTACTCCACACGACAACATTATGGAAGGAAAAATACTTATTGAACTTGAAGGCAGAAAGCAACTGCATTTTCTATATACCACTGTCGATGAAAGAGGAAAAAAGCATACGAATGATGCACAGATATTTCTTGCAACCACCCCATGTCATTTTGGTGGTGAGCGTTACTGGTTTGAATGTATGGGAATAAACGGAGAGTGTAAAAGGCGGGTAAAAAAACTTTTTCATTACTACAATCAAGACCTGTGCCGACATTGCTTGAACCTTACTTATGCTTCGAGAAATGAAAATAGGAGCAGAAGCATGTCTAGTCGCTTAAATAGATATTTTGATTTACAAGAAAAAATAGAGAAACTTGAAAACAGAGCAGTGCGGTTCACATGGGCAGGTATACCCACAAAAAAACGAGAGCAATTGCAAAAACTTTATATGAAAGAAAATGTTTCCCAAAATTACTTTGAAAGAGTTGGTGTATTGTGATTTCTAATCTATCTCTGACAAATACATACACCGACACCATCCTGTTTTTGCCCTTTTACTCATTTTGTAGCTACATTCACCGCAAGGCAGTGGTTTTGTTTTAAGGGCTTCATCTATCGTCATTATTTTTCCTTCAAGCTTTTTACAATGCTCACATGCACTTTCTTTTGCAGTTGAGATACTCACTTTCTTTATAAACTCGCTTTTTTTAATTTCCCTTAAATCATCATCGAATATAAGCTGTTGGATTTTCTTACAGTCTCGTCCCGTGTTGTGAAGATACATCGCTTGTTGAAAATGAATGCCTTTAATCATATCCTTGTCACCTTTCTTGATGGCTTCGGCAATCATCATATTTGAAATACTCCATGCAACATCGCCTAACGCAGCTGTAAAACCAAACTTCTTTGTGAGCTCATCTCGTGTAGCATTCACTAACTTGTCTACCTGTTTAGCATCTACTCCAATATAATTTTTTAAGCCATCAATCAAGCTTTTGTCTGTATAGTAATTTTCTTTTTCAACATCGTATTTAGCGGCATCTTTTTCTGTTAAGACCAGTTTCTGTTTTGTGAGATAGTGAGTTCTTACAATAAATTCCTTGCCACATGATTTGCACTTTTGTTTTCTGGTGGGAAACTTATTTAGTTCAATAGAGCAATAAGGACAATTTGCTTTTAAGGGTTCTTTGCTTACCACAGGTGCGGTTACTTTTTTAAGCCATTCAAACATATTTATATTTTATCTTATTACTACTCAATACGGTAGCTTTCAAAGAAGTTGGGGTTCTCTCGTAAGTCCACCAACACCTGCTTATTTAAGGCATTATTCTTTTCAAGCACCACTTTTTCAGATTCAAAGACCGTGTCATCAAACCAGAGAAAATCCTCATTAAAAGTGATTGCATCTGTCTTCAAAACATCCCAATTTGTAGGTTGAATCATCTCAATATATGGGTGTGCATGTGTCGGATAATGTGCTTTAAGGTAAATGATTGCGGTATGTGCATCACCCTTGCAGTGCGTAGTAAGCCAAAAAACTTCATATTTTGATGTCACTTCTTTCAAGAAATCTACTGCACCATTTGGCACAGATTTGTCTTTATTTAAGAGAACTCCGTCAATATCAAGGTAAATTTTCATAGTTTTATTATAACTTATTGGTAAATGGTGATTTAAGGGTCTGGGAGCTTTCAGAGTAGGGGTTATTGTGTGAAATTAGGTAATTTACCATCTACAAACAAAATCTTCGGTAGAGCTATTTTATGGCATTTTAGCCAAAAGATAGTTGGTAAGTATCTATCGAGTTAAGGTGTCCTATATACCTTTCTTTCTAACTCTCTCTTTGCTTCACATGCAATGCCGTCATTGTCGTCATCAAGGTGATATGGGTCTTCTTTAATCCCATTATCTCGAATAAAAACTTTTTGAGCATCTTCCCAAGTATTAAAATCTGCACAATCATAATTTCCAGTTCCTATCTTGCTTGGATATTGTTCAACATCCTCTATGCCTTGGACTATTGAAGTATCTCCACAATAGATTCCATACAGGTCACAAAATTCACATGAATAATCATCCTCATCACAACATGCTTTGAACCCCGAATTGTAGCCATAATCACAGTAGTTTCCATCGGGGGCATAACCACCACTATAACTATTATGACCTTGATTTGAATTTACAATTATCAAATAAACAATCAATGCAGTAAAAATAATTACTGAAATCCAGCCAATAATTTTTAATGTTTTCTTAATCTTACTCATGTCGATTATTTAATTCCTCAAAACTAATCGGATTCCATTGGTCATAATCATCTGGGATTTGAAAAGGGATTGAATCATTAAGTTCTGGGAAAATACTTACAAGGGTTGAATCTTGATTGAAAGGTATTGGATTATTCCCCTCATCTCGAAGGTATATTTTATTTCCTGCATACTCTTTGGGAAAAATAATTGTCCATACTTTTGTATTTTCATTTGGGTTTTCTCCCGCATCCGCAACCAAATCTGGTATCAGAGTATCTTTACTCATTAAGATTGGTGCTTCTGGGGTCTTTTTTTCTTTATAACTTTTAAGGTTTTGAATAAGGTCTTTGTATTCTTGTCCCATGTTTCTAACAAAAAATCTTACACTTACATTTTTTGGCTCCTTCAAAAACAAGTGTAAATATCTTGGATTCCAAGGTTTGAAATGGGTGTATGAATCGTTAAACCAGTAATACGAGTAAGTGTCGTTGTAGTTTTGTGAACTAAATTCTTTAATTATGTTGTCTGAATTGTGGAAGAAAAGTATCTTCATTTTAGTAAAAAACAATTATTCCTATGAATAGATTCCTTATTTTTGATTTGTTTTGTTCTCTCAATTTTTCTTGTGCATCAGATAGTGATTTTATATAGTCGTCAGCTTCTTTTTTCTTGGCTGCAATTAATGATGTGTAGTCAGTGTTGTCTGTATTACCACTTGAAACGCCATATTGAGCACTTAAATCATCAATAACTTCAAGCTTGATTCGAGATTCAACCACATCGTTGCTCAACCTTGCTAGTGAATTTATGTTATTGAACATGGTATCCATATTCTCATTGGTTTCGTTTGTCATATCAATGAAAATAGAATACGCATCAACTATTGCAACATAGTCTGTGTCTTTGGCTGCATTTGTAGCTTTTACCATTAAATTTCCTAAATCTCTTTCATCAACCAACAGCTTTTTTGTCTTATCTATCAATAAAAACAGGTCAGCGTATTCATCTTTATAATCACTGGAATCAAAATTCTTTTTTTGTTGGTCAAGGATACCAACAAACTCATTTCTATATTTTATTATTTTTTCTGTATTAGAAATAATTGCATTCCTGTCTGCTTGTGTAAGTAACTTTACATTTGAGTTTGTTTCAATTTTTGCATCAATCTGTGATGGCTTTTGTGTGGTAGTTACAATTGAATGATTATTGTCTTGTGTTGCATTAAAAACTTTCTCAATATTTTTTCTTATTTCTTCTTCATCACTTTGCTCTGTCGTAGTAGTTCCAGTTTCATTTTCTTTAATTGATTGAATCTCTTTTTCAAGATTTGCAATTTTTTCTTCCTTAACCTTTGATTCGGAATAGGTTTTTACACCAACATAACTCCCACTGCCAACTATCAAAATTCCTGCAAGGACATATAAAATTATGGGTATCTGTATAAAACCTCTCTGGTGTGAATCTGGATTCTTTTTTATGAAAAGGGTTGTCATGTGTGAGTATTATTGACTTGTAATACTCATACGACAGGAAACAGAAATCCCACCGCATGAGTGATGGTTTGCACCATCCATACCAGTTTCCCGATATGACCAGTCAAGGCAGTCCCACACGATGGGGTTTCTGTCCTTGACTGGTTTTTCGACCATACCTTGTGATTTGAGGTCACAAGGGTTAGGTCTTTCTTATTCGGTTGTATTTGAATAATATCAGATTTCTTGATTTTTAGCCATAGTATTGGCTAATTTGTGTTTTGAAGTGATAGAATGATAAAACCGCCGAATGAAAAAAATAGATAAACAAAATAAAGCTAATTTAGTATTTGAAATTGTTTCAGACAAACAGTCTTTTGTAGATGAAGTTTCAAAATTAAGGATTAAATTAAAAATTCCAGAAGATGGTTTTAAGAAGGAGAAAGATTTAGAAAAATGGAAGAACAGAATTATAAAAGATAATTTAGGTGGCTATTATCTAAAATGGATAGAAAATACTCTTGCCGCATATAAGCTCTACCCAATGTTTTATCAAAAATTAGAGGAGTATATTTTGGGGATAAAAGAATCAAATTCACCTAATGTAGATGAGTTTTGCAACTCTTTCATAAAAGATGACGGTAGGTTGCATATAGTGGTCAATCCTTATGCAAGTATTTCCGATGTAGAGGATTATATAAACTCGAATCGTTCTAAACTTCAACAACAGCTTGTAAAAACCAAAGAAATGTCGAATTGGCCAAAGCGAATCAAGTCACGCAAAAATAGCAAAAGAGATGCAGAAATTTATAACCTTTCCAAAAAATCCCTAATAATTTTAGGTGAATTAGATAATAATTATGATTACAGGACGATATCTAAATCGTCACTAATAGAGAGAATAGTAAATAAAAAATTGAATTCAGCCCCATCATCTCATAGAATCGAATCTATAATCAAAGAACAAAAGAAGAAACGAAAATCATAAGTCTAATCACGGGGATTAGACCAACCTATTTGCAAATGACCTAATTCACTACCATAACAGGTAGTTTTTTAATTATGAAAAACTATCGCCGAGAATGAAGTCTCACTTTTGACTTGTAGCATCTCGGCGGTGCAACAAGTCAAAAGTGAGTTTTTATTTTATGGAAAAGCAAGATTATAAAACATTCGTTTTACCCAAAAGGGCTATTGATGAGTTGCGTGAAGCACTATCAAAAATGCATGGCAAAGAATATGTCATGAGCTTTTCTGATGAAGAAATAAACATCATAGGAATTGTCATTCTTACAGGAGTGACTGAAAGCTTGAAAAGTGAGATTACAAGTCCCGAATTGTTTGCGAACAAATCGTAAATAATTCGGGGTCTGTCATCAGACCTCCCACAGGTAGAAGGGTTGGTGGGCGAAATCGTGGGCCACCTTCTATACAAAACCAGTTAAATCACGATGTGGAAGAAACCTCACGACGGAAATTAAATGTGAAGGAACTCCATGCCCCTCTTACCTCAATTTGTTACCGAGTTAATCTTGGGGGGTAAGGGGGGCTGTGGAATTTCCTTCTCTGAAAATTAAATATATAAGTAATTTAGGAATAAGAAATAAAATCAGGCAAAATCTTTTTCTAAATTTTATTGCCAATTATGATAAAATTAAATTTATGAACCAAATAGATTTTACAAAATTAAAACCCGCTGCATATTCAAGAAAATCTTCTGAAAGTGAAGATAAACAGATGCTTTCGATTTCTTCTCAACATGAGGAAAATAAAAAAAGTGCAGACTACTACAATCTGCCACCTTTTGTTGAAATCTTTGAAGAATCTAAATCAGCAAAAACAGAATTTATGCGGCCAGAATTTACAAGAATGTTTAGCTTGATAGATAGTGGTTTGATTGATTGTATTGTGTGTTGGAAACCAGATAGGTTGGCAAGGAATATGACAGAGGGCGGAAGAATCATTGATGCTTTAAGTTCTGGTAAATTGAAAGCTATTATTACTCATGACAAAGTATTTTATCCTTGGGACAATGTTCTAATACTTGCTATTGAATTCGGTATGGGTAAGCAATTCGTTAAAGATTTGTCGGTAAATGTAAAAAGAGGTCAGCATAAGAAAGCTTCAATGGGTGTGCCACATGGTGTAGCAAGTCTCGGATTTTTGAATGACAAGTCAGAAGAAAAAGGAAATAGAAAATGGACAGTAGATGAAATTAGATTAAAGCTAATCAAAATTTTACTTGATAAGTTTTTAACGGGAACATATTCGGCTGGGAAGCTTCATCGATATGCAGTTGAAACCTTAAAACTAACAACTGTAAAGAGAAAGCGTATCGGCGGCAATTTAATAACATTATCTCGAATTTATGAAATCTTGAAAGACCCAATTTATGCAGGTTTTTTCTTTTATGATGGACAAAGGTATGAACTCGATTCAAATTTACCGAGACTTATCACAGAAGCACAACACAATAAAATCAAAATGATTTTATCCAAAGCAAATATACCAAAAACACAAAATCACAATACAACCTACTCTGGTTTTATAAATTCACCAGATGGAAATTTCGTTGGACAGGATGTTAAATTTCAAGTTATTTGTGATTGTAAGCACAAATTTGCGTATCGTAATAAAGCTAATTGTCCAAAATGTGAAATCAGTATAGAACAGATGAAAAATCCAAAATATCTTTCTTATATTTGGCACTACAATGTAAAAAATAAAAAAGCTCGAATGCCTTATAAGTCCATAAATGAGCAAAAAATAGATGAAGAAATTATAAATAAAGTAGTTTCAAATCTTCAATTTTCTGATGATGTAATTTTGTGGTCTAAAAAATATATTCATGAAATGAAAAACAAGGAAGTGAGTGAAAAAATTACTATAAGCCAGAGAAAGGAAGAACGAATGATTGAGTTTCGAGAGAAAAAAGCAAAATTAAGGGGGATGTTCAGAGATGGTAAGTTCAATGAGGGAGAATATAAGGAGGACTTGGAGTTACTGAATATCCAATATAAAGATACGCAAGAGGATTCAAAAGAAGTTGATTGGTATTCTCGATTGATGGAAATTACTGATATTACTGGAAGAATTGAAAAGATTTTCAAAGGAGATGATGTTGAAGCAAAAAGAAAGATGCTTTCGGCACTTGGTTCGAACCTAATCTGGAATGACAAAGAACTCTTAATTTACAACGATAAGGCGATTGAAAAGCTCATTGAAGGTGTAAAAAGAGCAAAGCAGTTAGATTCAAAGTTCGAACCTAAAAATTATGTTGTAGATAAAGGGTTAAAAGAAAAAGCAGACGAGTTTTCGCCTGCTTTTTCTACCATTGATGTGTACCCCATTTAGTGGACACTTTTAGAACCCCTAACCCTGTGTTTCTAAAAGATATTCTTTGTATTCAACGGGGGTCATTTTATTTCTTGTCCACTGCTTTCTTTTGTTATTAT